>NPIE01001654.1_pt2 | contig 26885 bp, 31 predicted proteins | sample 8637661 | NCBI WGS metagenome assembly NPIE01 (sample SAMN07420842, study PRJNA396082) | bioreactor metagenome | isolation source: sample BA12 brine-fed electro-methanogenic bioreactor BA | place: Japan: Kochi | collected 2016-12-09 | reverse complement strand
CCCTGAAAAAGCCCCAAGCCTTGCTGGACGAAGTTTTTGCTTAGCCATTACTGGTACGTTTACAGATAATCTCGCCGATTGCGGCGGGTCAGGAGTGATTCAAATTGAATCTGTTTGATGCAGTATTTCTCGGCTTGTTGCAGGGGGTGACGGAGTTCCTGCCCGTCTCTTCCTCCGGTCATTTGGCCATTGCCCAGCACTTTTTGTCTGGCTTCAGTCAGCCCGGAGTCCTTTTTGACGTGATGCTGCATGTGGCTACCATGGGTGCGGTGATCCTTTATTTCCGCCGTGAATGCCTTCTGCTGGCCACGGCCCCCTTTCGTCGGGATGACGAGGCAGCCCTTTATCGTCGCCTGTTGCTGCTACTGGCACTGGGCAGTGTGCCGACGGCGATAATAGGACTGCTGTTCAAGGATTTTTTCGAAGGCCTGTTTCATAATCTGACGGCAGTCGCGCTGATGCTGTTGGTGACCGGTACATTATTATTTGTTTCCGAACGATTTCGGCGCGGAACTCGCAAGGAAAATCAGCTGACCTGGACCGATGCCCTGTTGGTCGGTACGGTGCAGGGCGGGGCCATCATTCCGGGGATTTCCCGTTCCGGTTCGACCATTGCCGCTTTATTGCTCAAGGGCGTTGATGGGGAAACTGCGGCCCGATTTTCGTTTTTGCTTGCTCTGCCGGCTATTTTCGGTGCCGGCTTGCTGTCGGTCGGCGATATGACGACTGTCCCCGCAGCCGAAGTGTCCTGCTATATTGTCGGCATGCTGACCGCTTTCTTTGCCGGACTGCTGTCTATACACCTGCTCTTGGCCGTGGTGCGGCGCAAACGGCTGTTTGCTTTTGCCCTTTACTGCTGGCTGGCCGGCGGACTGTTTTTGTTTCTTTCCCAATAAGGGGGCCTGGCCCCCTTCAATAGAGGCGCGGATATGACCGAACAAGCCCAACCCTTGATGCGCGAACATCTCAAGAAAGAGATTCTCGGGGTCTTTTGGCTTGCTGTGGGCTTTTACTTGCTGCTGGCCCTGCTGTCTTTCAGCAATGCCGACCCTTCCTTCAACAATAACCTCCATCCCGAAACCATCCGTAATTTCGGAGGCACGGTTGGCGCCCATCTGGCCGATCTCATGTACCAGGTCTTTGGCCTGCCGTCGCTGCTGTTCCCCGGCGGTTGCTTCCTCCTGGCCTGGCGGCTTCTTAAATTTCGCGATTTGCGTTTGCGCTGGTATCGAGGCGCTGCCTTTTTCGGCCTGGTGTTGTCGCTGGCCGGGTTGCTGGCCCTGCGCTTTCAGGCCCTGAGCCTTTTTGGCGAACAGATCAAGGAAGCCGGCGGGGCGATTGGACGCCTGTTGGCTTCTCAGTTGAGCGGGCTTTTGAATGTGACCGGTGCAGCGATTTTCCTCACGGTCTGTTTGCTTGTGGCAATGATGCTGGCGGCCCGTTTTTCCATGATGCTTTTCCTTGAAGGGCTGTTGAGCCGTCTGGGCGGCTATCTCGATCGCCGCCGCGAGTTGCGTAAAGCCCGTCGTGCTGAAAAGCGCAGCGCTTCGGCGCGGCGTACCGAGGCCGGACCGATCATTGCGCCGAGCGAGCCCCCGCAACCATCGTCTAAAAGTAAAGACAAGAAATCCAAGAAGAAGTCCAAGAAGGAAGAACAGCGCCTCCAGGAGGCTTTCGATTTTCTGGAACCTAGCGGCACCTATCATATGCCTTCCCTATCGCTGCTCGATCATGAGGAGGCCGGTCCTCCGCCCGTCGATCGCGAGGCGTTGACCATGAACGCCCGCATTCTGGAGAAAAAGCTGGCTGATTTCGGTGTCGAGGGCGAAGTCACCGAAGTCAAACCCGGGCCGGTAGTGACCATGTACGAATTTTCTCCTGCGCCGGGAGTCAAGGTCAACAAGATCGCCGGTCTCTCCGACGACCTGGCCATGGCTCTGCAGGCCATCGCCATCCGTATCGTGGCGCCCATTCCGGGACGCGGCGTAGTTGGTATCGAAATCCCCAATCACGAGCGGCAGACCGTTTACCTCAAGGATATTTTCGAGTCGGATGAATTCCAGAAGTCCGGGGGGCGCCTGCCCATGGCTCTGGGACAGGATATCTTCGGCCGTACGGTGGTTTCCGACCTGGCCAAGATGCCTCACCTGCTGGTGGCGGGCTCTACAGGCAGCGGTAAGTCGGTATCGATCAATACCATGATCCTGTCGTTGCTCTATCGGGCCGCTCCCGAGGATGTGCGCATCATCCTCATTGACCCGAAGATGCTGGAATTGTCCATTTACGAGGGCATTCCGCATCTGTTGCTGCCGGTCGTGACCAATCCGAAAAAGGCCGCCTTGGCCCTCAATTGGGCGGTGCGCGAGATGGAGCGCCGTTATAAGTTGATGGCCGACAAGGGGGTTCGCAACATCGACGGCTACAACAAGAAATTGCATAAGGAACAGCAGGAAGAGGAAGCGCTGCGCGCCAAAGGAAAAATGGTGGTTGAGGCGGTCGAAGAGCCGGAAGAGCTCGATGGCGACATGCCGGAAGTGCAGATCGACCCGGAAGAGGAGCTCGATCACGGCCATCTGCCGCGCATCGTGGTTATTGTCGACGAGCTTGCCGATCTGATGATGGTCGCCGGACGCGAACTCGAAGAGTCCATCGCCCGTCTGGCCCAGATGGCTCGCGCCGCTGGTATTCATTTGATTCTGGCTACCCAGCGGCCGAGTGTTGACGTCATTACCGGCCTGATCAAGGCCAACTTTCCGACTCGCATATCCTTCAAGGTCTTTTCCCGCACCGATTCCCGCACCATTCTTGACACCATGGGGGCGGAGACTCTGCTCGGGATGGGCGACATGCTCTTTCTGCCTCCCGGAACCGGCGCCCTGCAGCGTGTTCACGGTGCCTTTGTCTCCGAACTGGAAGTCAAACGAGTGGTCGATTTTCTTGAAAAACAGGGAGCGCCCGAATACGACAAGTCGATTCTCGAGGCTCCCCCTGCAGCCGAAGCCGGCGGCGATGAGGACGATGAGTACGACGAAAAATGGGACGAGGCTCTGGCCCTGGTAGCGGAGACCCGGCAGGCCTCTATTTCCATGCTGCAGCGGCGGCTGCGGGTCGGATACAACCGGGCTGCCCGCATGGTTGAAAAAATGGAGCAGGAAGGGATCATCGGTCCCTCGGATGGCACCAGTCGTCCACGGGAGGTGTTTATCAATCGCCAGGAACCGTAAACTCTCCGGGTCTGAGGCGGTCGTGGTGAAAAGGAGTGATGATGGATTTTTCCGTGCAATGGTGGCATTGGGTGGCGCTGGGGTTGCTTCTGGTAGGAGCCGAACTGCTGGTGCCGTCTTTCACCATCTTCTGGTTTGGTCTCGGGGCGGTTTTGACCGGTGTGCTGCTGCTTGTTTTTTCGGGTCTGTCCCTGACTGCGCAACTGGCCCTGTTCGCTTTCTTTTCAGCCGTTTGTACGATTCTCTGGTTCCGCGTTCTCAAGCCGCGCATGGTCGATCGCAGCACCGCCGGCATGAGCAGGGAAGCGATCCTCGGCGAGTTCGGTACCGTGATCCTGGGAGCGGCCAGTTCCCACGACAAGGCGAAGGTGCGTTTTGTGGTGCCGCTGCTCGGCAGTGAGGAGTGGCCTTGTATCTGCGATGTGCCGCTCCAGGCCGGTGATCAGGTGCGGGTAACCGGCATCGAGGGGCATGTGCTTACTGTCGAAAAACTGTAAATAGCAAGAACCATTTCTCACGCTCGTTCGCTTCGCTCACGTAAGCCGCAAAGACGCAAAGGAACCTTAAAAAGGTTTTGATTTTCTTGGCGGCTTTGCGGCTTGAGCGACTGAAAGGAGCGGGCGTGAGATATGATTTTGCCTGGATATTGAATGGCCAACGTGAATTTTTAACCTCAGGAGGTACTGCTATGCCTGGTCTGATTCTGGCGTTTATTCTGCTGGCTCTGGTACTGGTCACCATTTTTCTCGGCGTGCGCATCGTGCCGCAGGGCTATAAATGGGTGGTGCAACGCCTCGGCAAGTATCACAAAACCCTCAATCCCGGCCTCAATTTCGTCATCCCCTATCTGGACGCCATCGCCTACAAGGTGTTGACCAAGGACATCTCTCTCGATATTCCCGGCCAGGAGGTCATCACCAAGGACAACGCGGTGATCATGACCAACGCCATTGCTTTCATCAGCATCATCGATCCGCCCAAGGCGGTGTACGGCATCGACAACTATAGAATCGCCATCACCAATCTGGTTCAGACCTCGCTGCGCAGCATCATCGGCGAAATGAATCTTGATGACGCCCTTTCTTCCCGCGACCTGATCAAGTCGCGTCTCAAGGAAGCGATTTCCGATGACGTGGCGGCCTGGGGGATTGTGGTCAAAACAGTAGAGATTCAGGATATCAGCCCTTCCAGCACTATGCAGATGGCGATGGAACAGCAGGCCGCCGCCGAGCGTTCCCGCCGTGCCGCCATCACCGAAGCCGAAGGGCAGAAAGCCGCGGCGATTCTCAGTGCCGAAGGGGCCAAGGAAGCGGCCATTCGGGAAGCCGAGGGCAATCTTGAAGCTTCCAGGCGGGATGCCGAGGCCAAGATGATTTTGGCCGATGCCACCCGCGAGGCTATCAGCCGGGTCAGCGAAGCGATCGGTGAAAAACAGCTGCCGGCCACTTATTTGCTGGGCGAGCAGTATGTGGGCGCGGTCAAGGAAATGGCCAGTTCGCAAAATTCCAAGCTGGTATTGTTGCCCGGTGACATTCTCAATGCGGTACGGGGACTGTTTGGAAAATAAGGAAACCTCGAGTAATAAGTAATCAGTAAGTAGTAATGTGTGAAAAGCCCCAAAATCTCAGGATCTTGGGGCTTTAAACTTTTTACGGATCACTCATCACTAATCACTGGAAGTTATTGCTTGAGCTGATAACGCCTTACCGCAGCATTGTGTTCGCGCAGGGTGCTGGAAAATTTGTGGCTGCCGTCGCCGCGGGCGACAAAGTAAAGGTAGTTTACATTTGCCGGATTGGCTGCAGCCTCCAGGGCGGCTCGGCCGGGGCTGGCAATGGGGCCGGGGGGCAGGCCGGGAACTCGATAGGTGTTGTAGGGGGTGATTTCACGGAGATGGCGGCGAGTGAGATTGCCATCGAAATCCTTAACGCCGTAAATGACCGTTGGATCAGCTTGCAAAGCGATGCCTCGTCGCAAGCGATTGTGAAAGACCGCTGAAATCAAGGGCATCTCGCTGTTGTCGCCGGCTTCCTTTTGAATGATGGATGCCAGTGTCAACAATTGATGGCGATTGAGATTCTGTTCTTTAGCCTTGGCCAATAGGACAGGAGTCAGTTCGGCCAGGCATTGATCTACCATGGCTTTAATCAGCTGTCGGCTATTGGTGCGGCTGTCGAAAGTGTACGTTTCAGGAAACAGGTAGCCTTCCAGGGAAACAGCCTTGATGCCCAATTCATTAATGAAGGCGGGCTCGCGGGTCAGGGACAGAAAAGTTGCAGAGTCTTGGAAGGCGCTGCCTTGAAGGCGTTCGGCAATTTCTTTGATGGAAAAGCCTTCAGGGATGGTCAGTCGATGGAGTTGGACATCTCCTGCTACCAGCCGGTCGAGGATTTGGCCGGGAGTGGCAGGTTCGGCAAAAAGGTAGTCGCCGGCCTGGATAGCCGCGGCATCACCCCGCAGACGGGCTAACAATTTAATGCCGAAAACGTTGGACACGATTCCGGCGTCATAGAGGTTTCGTGCGACGGCACCAAAAGAACTGCCACGCGCAATGCTGATGGTGATCGGCGCAGGAGGAGAGACGGACTTCTGCAAAAAGAGGGCGTAAGAGCCGCCGCCGATCAGCAGAGGCGAAAGTATCAGAGCGATGATGCAGAAGAACAGCCGACGTTTCATCAGGCTTTGAATTTGTTCTCTGTGCCTGCGAACAGGCGTTGAATATTGGTGCGATGGCGCAGAATAACGATGCTGCTGATTATCAGGGTGGCCAACAGCAAGGGCAGCGAGCCTGTGGTAAACCAGACCAACACCGGGATTGCGGCAGCCGCGCTGATGGAGCCTACGGAAATGTAACGGGTTTTCCATACCAGGCCGACAAACAGCAGAAAGGCTCCAAGTACTGCCAGGGGAGATAGGACCAGGTAGACGCCGAGAGCGGTGGCGACCCCTTTGCCCCCTTTGAAACCGAGGTAGACCGGAAAGCAATGGCCGAGAAAAGCTGCCACGGCAACGGCGCCGGCGTGCAGGGCATCGTAGCCGAGCAGGTTGATAGCCAAAAGTACGGGCAGGGCGCCCTTGAGGGCGTCGCCGACCAGGGTCAGGGCGCCGAGTTTGCGGCCGACGGTGCGGTAGACATTGGTGGCGCCGATGTTTCCGCTGCCGCTGTTGCGAATGTCGCCACCGCCGACCAGACGGGTCAGCAGCAGGCCGGTTGGAATGGCACCGATCAGGTAGGCGGCAAGCAGTACGAGTGCAAAGATCATCATATATTCCCCGTAAAAAGTCGCTGAAAATACAAAAGCGGCCCGAAAGGCCGCTTCAGTGTAGGAAAATGGTCGGGATGAGAGGATTTGAACCTCCGGCCCCCTGCTCCCGAAGCAGGTGAAGTTCCAGGATGTTCCCGTAGATAACACCTACTCTGACTCTAAGCCTTTCGGTCAATAACCGGATCTTTTTACCCCAGTTCCCCATGAAAATCAACAAGTTTTGAAACTGTCATTCCCTGACCATCATCGTCGCCGGATACACAAAAACGTAATTCCATGAGGCTCTCTGTGGAGTCTGGGGCCGTCTCAGGGGGGAAGCCAGGGTGCTGGGCGGTTCGTCTCGGAGGCGTGCGGTCTGGGCCAGAGGGAGCGGTCCTGAGGGGGGCAGTGGAGGGGCGCTCCTCGGTCGGTGAGGGCTGTATCCATCAATTTTGAAAACTGAGGTGCCTTTGGTTCAAAATATAAGATAGCTCTCCAATGTTCAAAAAATAAGTAGATGTTTTTATATCTCAATTGACTTAAGTGGTTACTTCTTGACCATCTCTGCAATAATACAAGTTACCCCCTCAACATCACGTCTAAATCCTGCAACAGACTTAATGAGAATTTCTGGCTCATGTGAGGCAATGAGGTTTAGATTTGCATTACTTATTTTTAAAAGCTTTTTTTCGCCTTTCTTACTTACGACCTCGTCAATACGAAGAACAAACTGTTGAGGTAATTTTATATCTCTACTTTTAAGCCATACCCTTATTGGGCTAGATCTTATACTTTCGTTGATAGCTTGAATTTCAATGAGTTGCTTAAAATCATCAATCTCGTCTTTAGCCTTGGACACTTTCTTTTTGGATTTTATATGTTCTTCAATTTTTACAAGGATCTGTCTTCCATGCTCTCTTGGCTCTAAATCTAATGATGAAACAACTTGATCTTTTTCGTTAATGAGTTTTACCAGATTTTTAAGGTCACCGGTAATATCCTCACCAAATATGTCTTCACCTAGCACAAACAGGCAGATATTTAGAGCTTTTGTTTCCAAGTCAAATATAAGATCATTTAATCTACTTGCACCACCAACGCCAACAGGATTAACTTTTACATTATGAATTGAAGCCATGACGTTTGATAGCTCGGTAAATATATCGGAGTCGGATAGTTCATTAACTCGATCCATATATGTACTTAATCCATTATCTGAATCTACTTCAATCATAGGCTTAAATGGAGATGTTAATACAAAACGAGAATTCATTTTCAAAAACTCCAATCTACTGCTAACAAAAACGATTACCTACAACTAACACCCACCTGTCTTCCGAGGGAATGGCCATTAGTACGCCTTCGCGTTCTTTGCGGTGGCGACAGAAGGAATGTCATCTACGAACTTCTCGCAGAGGACCACGGTCATGCCCTTGGCTTCCCGACAGAAACCATTGAGGATGTTTTCCCAGTAATCAGGCCTGCGGGATATTACTAATAATCCCAACTTCCCGTTGCCGATACGAAGAACTTCTTCCCCATCTCGGTTCTCCGCAGTTTCGATTTTCAAAAAGAACTGTTTCGGTAGCTCTTCACCCTTTGCATCGTAGATGCGAAAAGGCGCACTTTTTTCCCCGTCAGCATCAATTGCGCGTACGAGGATCTTCGGGGGTTTGCTTTTTTTAGTTGCCCCTGAAACATGCGGAGTGAAATCTTTCGCTGTGGAGGAGTTTTGGTTAGCACCATCAGCTAAGAGTTTTAAAAAAATCTCAATTATCGTTTCGTATGAATATTGTGTTCCGTTCTCAGTATGATCAATTGAATTAGGATTTAATGCGAAAGTTACCAATATGCCGATTAGCTCTTTAGTAAGCCTATCATCATATCTTTGTAAAAACTCTATAGCTTTTGCAGATGCTTCTTCCTGAAATTGAACGGAATGTTCTGTTCCTTTTTGCCATTCAATAAACTTGTTATGGCTCTCATTGAAAAAACTTCTACTTACTAATCCTTGAGCAAACATACCTGCAGACAAAGTTCGCCCCGCATACGCAAATGACATCATGAATAGATTTTTTTCATGTGATTCAGGAATAAGATTTAAGGGTACGGAGCTAAAAGCAGCATTTAATCCAGTAAATAGAAAACAAAAAAGCCCATCCTCAGATTGATTGCTCTCGATATTTAAGTTCAGTAAGTCTGGGTCAAATACTTCATTTTCTGAGGAATCATAACGACCCAGCAAATATTTTTTCATTATTTTTTCGACTACAGCTAATGATAATGTTGCCCTGAGATCACTATCAGAAATACAGAATGTAAAATCTCTAAACAGCATTTGGATTTGGTTGAACATATCATCCTCATCCCAATTAGTTTGCTGCATGGCTCCTTCATATTCCTTGGCTGGAACACCAGACGTCACTACAAAATTGATGGCCTTCTCGTCTCCATGACTTGCTGCATCTAATTCTTCAAGTACAAACTGTTTTGCAAAGTCTCTTCGCCCATTAATTTTTTCATTTAGTAGATCAGCAATTCGACCTGCAGCACTATCTATTCCGACATCCCTTACTTGTTTCTCAAAACTAATATCGTCAGATGGTCCCTTAGAAAAAAAGTTGTCAAATAATCCCATGTGACTCTTCCTATCGTTTTGGTTCAGCGTGAGAAAAAGAAGCTAGAACAGCGGTTGCAGGTGGTGCAATTTATTTCGCCAAACATCTCCATGCAATTGGTACGAGTGTTACTTTTCAGTATCCGCTGAATAGTAAACTGTAATTGGCCCTTTACAAATTGGACCTTCACCACCGTTAAAGCAAGTAGCAGCTAGGAATCTGCCGTTCTTTGGTTTCCAAGTCCCTACCATGACAACACCTGGTTTCTTGGTCACGACCGGGGTGAGGCTTTGGTGATTCAGCCATTGACTAACAGCGGGCTCCAATTGGTTGCCGTCATAGATCCACTCGACCGCCGAAAGCTTCCCTTTGTCTATCCAGAGGTCGACTTCTGAAGCCTTTCCAAGTGGACCTTTGAGAATATTTAGGTCCCCGGTATAATTAGTGTAATTCATGGCATAGATGCTGGTTTGGCCGCAGCCGGTGGCTTGGTTCTTTTTCCATTCCGAATAACGCTCTTCTGTCTTGATTAGCGCCGGCGGACCGAACATTAGTACTAATCCGTTAGGTGTTGACTTTTCAAAACTAAGCATCTGCCAGTAAGTGTTGTCCGCAGCATTGCACCGCAAAACAGGCAAAATCACCGCAAGTGTTACGCCCAAAAATAGACACAAAAAGCAGCCTATTAACCGCGTAAAATTCTCATGTGTCCCATGGATCATGTTGCCTCTCCTCTCTATTCGTGGGAAGCTCTGCGGCCGAACAGTATACCGCATGACCTCCGACTACCTTTTCAATAACATCCATGAATTTACATGTGTTAATCTGTATCAGGTGAGTCTGGATGTCAAAGGTTTATTGTCTTAAAAGTTGTGATGTGTGAGATGTCCACCAATGGGTCGCAAGTGCCTTTGGCGCTGGGCAACTCGGTAACCCAAGAAATCTATTCACTCCACGTTTTCCACTGCCAATAAATTACTAACCAACAAGCAGCCCATAGGAGAAAACCATACCCCCATTGACCGCTTACTAATAGACACAAGCCGGCAAGAAATGTCGGGCCCCAAATGACCCACTTTAGAAAATAGAGCATAGTCTATTCCGCAAAACTCCCCTTAAATGGACTGTTCAAAGCCAGGGAAAGAAGAACGTCGCTGGTCTATATAGCAACAAGTGATAACTTGCGAGACAGTCCCAGGATGGGGGACAAGTGCTAGGAAGCTTTGAGCCTTTTACGACCCCAAATCAATATATGGAATATATTTCTCTTTCATTTTAAGGCCAGGTTCTGAAAGATTGGTGATGATAACGCCATTATTTGTCTTCATTGAAATTTTTGGCTTTAGCTGGTCCGAGTAGTCTAAAACCCCCAAAGTGCTAATACCAAGTTGGTTGATGCATTTAACTCTGAACCGCTTCTCACCAAGGAGCCTTTTCTCAACAATTTTATAGACCCAAGCAAAAGGGACTATTCTGTCCCTGTCTGCAGCAAAGGTAACGGTCTCAATTGTATTCTCAGTCACATATGCTTTTCCGATGATTCCAGTGAATTTATGATCCTCTTGAAACTCAACCGCAATAGAAGCAGCATATGCTGTCGATGAAAAAAACAAAAAATAAATGAGACATAGAGTTAACCTCAAAGGCTTTCTCCTTTTGGAGTATTTATTCAGAAAACTATAAATTATCTTCTATGCATTGAGTTCTACCCGCTTACGGCCCTTAATAAAGGCTTGGATTATGGTTTACTCAAGTATCCAATTAGCAAAAACTCTTGGGTCCGAGGTGGCTGATCCCCGAGCCTTCGTTTCACGCCAATGCCTTTCTGCTATCTCATCGCTAACAGATATTCTAAGTTCAAAGTCGGCAACATGGGCACCATGCGTTGCGCGGATTGTGCCATTCCTCCAATCATTAATCCGATAGGTCGTTTTATCAATAAGTAACTTTGGGTTATCAAGCATAGGTTCATCTTGAGCTGTCACAAACTCTGCTATTGTTTCCTCGCAAATACTTTTTTGCCTATCACAAGTAATTGAAACGCTATTTATAAGAGGTGGCTTATTGAGCGTCCTGTTTCCTGCAACTCTTTTCCAGCGACCGTAAACAAAGACAAAATCACCAGATTCATAAATATTCTTGCTATACGTATCGACTTGATCCGGCACGATCACAGTCTCACCCATTACGCTAACTGGAAGAATGAACAATGTAGCGAATAGAAAACCGAGAATAAAATTAATAGGTCTTTTTTTCATTTTCCTTTTGCCTTTCAAGTGCCAGATCTAGGAAGCAATTCAATCGTGAACGCCTCCCTTTTTATCTGTTCATGCTATTTTAAAAAATCTAACGCCACGTAATTGTTGCCCCAAAAAACCTCGTTATACTTACCGAACATTATTTTGCTGGCTTCTGATTTCGGCAGTGAATATCGGTTCATTACGCCTCGCAATCTCTCGCCGTGTTCTTCCATGTGAAACCCATCAAGTTTTCCATTCAGCTTAGACTGTCTCAACGAGACTTTTATCTTTCCGGAAACGGTACGGAGAGACTTGTTGCTTCTTGCCTGAAAGGCATACTCCAAATCTCCGACTGGTATCAGTGACTCGATAACAAACGTCTCGAAATGAATTTCATATTTGTCATCAGCTTCCTGCCCTTGGTAGGGGAATCCGATAGCCCGAAAGCCCCTGAACTCAATCATTCCCTTGCTTAGCGTGAAATAGAGCATTCCTATTCCTGCGAATTCACCATCGGTCCCATAGTGCCCTGGTTCCCCCTCAAAGAACGCTGTCATCTCAACGGGAAACCTAGCATAATCGATGGCAACCTTTTGGGCAAAAGCACCGTGTGAAAAAGTAAGTAGAATGATGAGGAGCATTGCAAATCGCGTCATAATTATTCTTCCTCCTGGTTAACAGCGCACGTCTCTCCAAGGTGTTCATCGTGATTATGCCTTAGACTCTTCGAAAAAAAGCGATTCGAGGTGGCAGTCCAACTTATTGTAATTTTTATGATTATGCCTTTGGCTCGCGCAGACAAAATAATCCTCTTTGCCAGGTTCTAATCCTCCAAAAAGAAAGGGATTGCAGATACGCTTGCATCAGGAAAAGAGGAACTTCTTTTTTCTTCAAATCCATCATTGGCCTTACCGAGGATAATAAATCCCATCTTGAGATTGGGATATATGAAATAGAATTCCTGATATGGATCCTCTTTTATAGGGTCTTTCGATAATATCAATAAGTCATTCGAGATTTTTAATATTTTTAAATCAAAAAACATTGGCGCAATCAACCCTTTAATCTCATTGTGAACGGCTGCAATGCGACCATGTTTTCCTGTCTCATTAATTAGCAATTCGTAACTGTATTCATAATTAGTTACCTTTTTTTCAAACTTTTTTCCTTCTTTAAAAAAACCAATGTATGTCCCTGGCTGAGGCTTTAGAGTATATTTTTCTATGGCATGACAATTTGATCCAAGCAGAATAAAAATCATACAAATTTGGGCCATTAGTTTCACAGTTAATCTCCATCGCCTTGATTGGTTGTTAGCAGTACGCAATTCTCATATCCCAGAGGCGGACTAATGTCATCCCTGCGGTTCCCAAAGTTGCTCTACCTCAATGAGCCGTGATTTCAATAACACTGCTGCACGGCGCATGCCTCGGATAATTCTGTTATACGTATGGTAGTCGGAGATTGTACTGATGGTATGCACGCAATGGGTATCCTGAAGAATAGATCGGTTGCCCTTGAATCTAATCTTTACTCCCCTCCAGAGACCACCGTCAATCGGCGGGTGCAATTGATCGCGTATGCCTGCTCGGCCTGCGTCACCAACATAAGCGATAGTTTTTAGGTAGACATTCACTAGCTTGGCTGCCCAGCCAGCCTGGTGATCTAGGCGTAGGTCTTTTTGCATTAACCCTTCGACTGCGGCCTTGTGCCAGCAATCAAATTCAGACCGAGTCAAAAATCCCCTCGATTCGTCAAGCACCTCATCGAACGCAACAGAGCGAAGAAGTGGGTATATGTCTCTGCCAGACTTGATCGGAGCCCCCGAGCGCAGGGCTGAGAGCGCCGTCCATTCTGCATAAGTTTTTAGAATTGTGATGCGCGCCAAATTTCCTCCTGTGGGCTAGCTAGAAAAGGGGAATCTCTACAAATCCACAAAAGCAGACAGACTTTTCTGCATGCAACCTTAACAATTTCTTAACCATTAGGGCGGCCACAATTTTACTTCGATGGCTGAACATGTCAAATGGTTTAATGCCCGAAAAGTGTTTCTGGTTTTCTCGACAAATCTTTAGAGAAGGCCCACTGTCTCACAATCCCTGCATTGCAAGAAAACCCCGCCTGGCGAACCGGACGGGGTCTCTGTGTTTTGGAACTCGAGATTTATTGGGTCGGAAAATGGGTCATATCAGGGCTCAGCTTTTGCCTTTACAATGACGTAGATGTTCGGCCTTTCTAGCGCTTCCACCTGAACCATGCAAGACCTGCTAGGCCGCTGCCAAGTAGAAAAACTGTTGAGGGTTCTGGAACGGGAGCTACGTCACCATCACGAACAGCCCATACATAAGTGCTGTCATATTGGTATCGCGTTTTATGCTCTCCGCTATTAGTGTTAAAAATCCAATCAGTCCAAGGGACTTTCCAATATTCATAATCTAACCAGTATTCTCCCGCCTGCAAATTCACCACGAGACCTACATCGTTTTGCCCCGAGAAAGTTCCATCTCCAAAAATCCCAAAGTCATCCTGCCATGAACCATTTGGATAATAACCATTTAGTCCTAGGTTGGCATAAAACATATAACTCAGTTCGCTATGCGAGTCCGGTGAAAAAAGATCATTTTCATCGCCGCCAAACCACCAAGTGTAGTGCAGGGGCAGAAGGTCATCATTTAAGTTTTGTGGCAATCGCCAATCGTCATAATCAACATTGCGTACACAATCATGAAAAACAAGCTGGTCAGCCCAATTTTGGGCATCTGGCAAACTCATCTTGCCATCAGCGTCGTAAAAACTGGTTGAAGAATAATTTGCATCTTGGAGCCAGGTCACATTGAGCACATCATCATAAAGCAGACCGCCACCTCTGTCATGTAGAGTCGCATGCGCCATGCCAGTTATTACTGATAGAAACAATCCTGCTATCAATCCAACACAAAGGCTCTTTGTCATTTTTTCTCTTTCCTCGCGGGATACGGCTAGTGAGTATTAAGAGTAGACAAGATATGCCAAGGTCAGCAAAAAGAAAAGACAATTATAATTGGGGCCCTCAAACTGATCCCCAATCTTGCTGTAGATATTGTCATAAAGAAGGCCCCCCTTCATTACTCAGAATGGGCCTTGCCGCCTGAGCTTATTCCATACTTTCAGGCTAAAAAAGGTTCTTTTGCGTTATTTACCCTTGCTTTACGATTGCTTACGAAACCGTCTGCCCGAACTGACACCGAACGCCACTTCAGGGGTGGGCGATGCTCAGCTTTGGGGAGTGTAAGCACGGGCAGTCCAGTGTGGAGAGAGGTCAGGAAACAGGGCCGATTGCCTCAGAGGTAGCCGGTCTGGGCCAGAGGTGAGCGGTTTTGGGCGGGGGCCTTTTCAATCATCTCCCACTCCACGGCGAGATTAAGGGCGTAGCGGATTAATTTAACGTGATGGTCGCAGGTCACAGGCGCGAAGCCTTGTTCCATTTTTGTGCCGCAGATAGTGTGTACCTTGATCCGGCGTTGCCTGACGCACGACCACATACAGACATGGCTCTCCCTTTCAATTTGATACAAAAATGGCCGGCAATTCGATTCCCTTAGAGGGTGATTTCTGCCGGCCATTTAACTGATATTTATATCAACATATATTTTATGGGATATTCGCGTTTAGTTGGGGCAAATGTTATCGAGGGGATCTCATTGTTTCTGACCATGTAGGCCATGCATTGTCCCGCTCTTCGGCGATCACCGTCACCAACTGATTCCCAAAACTGGCCACCGCACAGCATCTTTAAGGAGTAGTATTCACCCCGTTCCAAAGCAGGGAGCACCTCTTCTACCAGTTCTTTTATGCGATCATAAAAAGGTTTTGGTACGGATAGATTCAGATTAAGAACCACCTCCAAATTCAATGATGTCGCGCATGTCGGGTTATTCATATATTTCATTTTGTTTCTCCATGTTATTAATGGGTAATTTTCAAGTTTAGTTTGAGTGGGGCGATAAGCTGAAAAGCTGGCGATCTGGAGTGGTCACGAGCGCAACCGGTCCTTGCCTGTTATCTCATGGTATGTTGGCCGTCAGCGAAAATTATTCGTCCTGCTGAGACTCTGCAGACATCTCGGTATTCCGGTTTAACAAGGTATAAGTATGTTTGCCGTGAGCTCCCTTGGAAACGGACCAGCGGTGTTGCTCCGGGTTATCGCCGGTGTATTTCTCGATAACCTTCAATACTGCCCTCCTGCTTGTTTTCGCCCTTTCAGCCGTTGCCTTTGCCATTTCCATTTTACTGTTGATTCCTTCGATAATGCAGGCTGAAACGGCATCAATTACTTCAGAGTCGCTTTTGATTTCCTCAGCGATTTTGAGTGATTCAAGCTTGTCGGTCTCCACGGGCTGTACCGAAAGGAGGCGCTCCAGATATGTATCTTCGGGCGCATTACTGTAGCTATAGGCGGCTCTTTCGACGACGTTCCCGCGTCTTTTGGTGTTTTGAAATTCAATAACTTTATTGCCGTCTTTCTCGGTGAAGGTTTCAAGTATATAAACACAATCCGAATCATCGACGAAATCGCTAGTGCCGGAGTAGATCGACTTTCCGCTGTCGCTTTTTTGTTTGTTGGTGTGTGCCAGAGCGATCACCGTTCCGCCTTTCAAAACAAAGCCCCTAAGTATGTTGGCGAAGTCACTGCTTTGTCGTTTATGCATCAGGTCCACGAATTTTTTCAGTGTATCCAAAATGATGATAACTCCCTGGGCTCGATCGTTATCAGCCAGGCTTTTTACAATTGCCAAGAAATCGCTTGCCTTAAAATCGTTGTAACCCTCGGACAGCATGTGAAAGCCATACTCCTCGGCAATCTGCAATTTTTCAAACAAGCCTTTTCCGGTATCGTCCATGTTTAGATAATAGGTCCTGGTCGGGTCCATTTTTCTCTGCTGAATACCTTCCAGTAACAAAGAGAGCGTGAGGAGGGTTTTGCCGGTGTTGGGGGCCGCGTAGAAAATGGTCATCTGTTCACTCAGTGCCAGGTTGGTGAGGATAGACACCTCCTCTTGCATTTTTGTTTTCAGCTCTTGCGATTGCCCCGTGAGGGAAAACTTATCAAGTGGGTTGGCATCTTTGGTTAGCACCACTTCCGAATCTTGAGTGACTTCGGTGTCGCATGTTTCAAAAGGCTCTATGATATCCATTGCATCGACACCTGTATCGTTAACCATTTTTGCCAAGGTGTTAATGGTGATCGGTTTTTCGACATCATCTCTGAAAGACTGCCACTTCGATTGGATTTCCTGGCTTCCACGGTACTTCTCGCCTCGGCTACTCCATTCATCAGCCAACGCGAGCCCTTCTTCACTGCCTTTCGTCTCGTGAAAAACAGCCATCAGGACGTTCAGCCAGTCTTCATAGCCGTCGTCGGGGTCGATGTGCTGAAGGAGGTCTCTCAGTTTTAGATAATTGTCATCTAGAGGCAGTGACGAAAGGGGTGGAGATGATTGTTTGCTCGGAGATCGTGGCGCTGGTCGACCATTGTGTAGAGCAATAGCGTCAATAAAATCCTGTCCAACCTCGACAAGTTCACTGCCTTTTCCCGTTTTGTTGACCAACAGTGTTTTTCCCGTGCTGGGCGGCAGGCTTACAAAGGCTCGTCCGGTTTTGACGTCGATCCTTTCCGGATGCTTATCGGTGCTGTGGGAATCGGACTTGGCGATAGTGCTTTCGGCTCGACGAAAGTAGTGGTGTTGGCCACGTTTTGTTTTGACGACAAGGTTGGGATCGATCCCATATTGCACCTCGATACTCTTGAGAGCCTCTATCGCCTCCGGGGTGTCGGCATCTAGCACAAGGTAATCGTTGGAGACGATAAAGCCGAGTTCATGTTCCGGATTATGGCACCAGTGGTTTGTAATCTTCCCAATTGAAAGGTCATCAAGCCATTGGTCCCATTTTAAGTAAGAGAACTTTTCCCCAGGCAATGATGGGATGACTTGGAAGCCGAACTTGAACCAGCATCTTGCTGCTTCCTTTAGGTCCTCGGCTTCAAGCGTTGTGGGTTTGATGAGGAGTTTTGAAGGGTCGATTGATGTCCCCGGAGAAGGGGGATTTTGAGTTGAAGACATAAAAATAGACTCCATAAAGTTAGTCCATCGAAACTGAATTCGACGGAACGTTAACGTTTAGGGAGCCCAATGTCTTCCAGGCTTTGATACGGACGGTGAGAGCCGCCTGCCCTATGTGGTTACTACATTACTTGCCCTGCGATGCACAGGTTCTTAAACGTACGTAGACAGCGTGACATAAAATAATACAAGTGTCAAAGAGAAAACGAACCGTTTCCTGCTTTGTCGACCAGCAGCTTTTTGCCCGTGTTTGGTGGCAGGAGCGGAAAGCTGGAATCCTGAAAGGCAGTGACAAAACAGGTCGTTAGAATTTCAGTTTTCCAGGTTTTCAGTTCTTTACCGGCCCTCAGTCGGTGGCCCCCAGAATCACCCCGGCCTCGACATGTCCCACCATAAATTCCCTCAGCAGATGAAAATGCCGAGTGCAGACCTTGGCGAGTCCCTCATCCTCCCCGAAAGACAGATGGCTATAGGCGTACAGACAGGCGGTGATGCCCAGAGCCTCCCCAGAAAGGTCCCCCTGGAAACCATTGTCACAAATCACGGTGTATAAAGAATCATCCTCCGGTGCCATAAAGAAGCCCCCATTGCTCAAGCTGTGGAACCGCCAATAACCGCCCCGGTAGTCAGTGGATAATCGAGAAGCGAATGAATAGATGGTTGGCTCTAGCACCATGGGGAAATGAATGCCGAAGAGATCGGCGGTATGCTTAATGCGTTGCTCATTGGGAACGATATGCTGTGTGATCATTTATGGTCTCCTTGAATAAAAAGGGACAGCCATAAAGACTGCCCCCGTGAGTTATTACTTGGATTTTCGGGTGAGGTATACGGCCGCCCAGCAGAAGAATGCCGTCACTAGCATGATGGACGGACAGAGATAGAGCAGCACCAAGACACACACTATCCAATAATCTCTTGACGACTTGGACATAAAACACAGGGCGGTGAACACCACCATTGCGCCGAACAAAGGGTGCACAGGGGACCTCCATATTCAATTGTTTGTGGAAGTGGGAAAAGTCAGGATTTATGCTGGAACGGTTTTGCGGGAGGTTTGTGCATTGGTTCTTTTCTGGGTGGCCATCAGCTTGTTGATCATATCCATGAAGCAATCGAACTCCATGCGCTCATAGCGACGTTGGGCAGGTTTGACCAATCCCTCATTCTTCAAAGCCGCCATCAGAAACCCGGATGTGTTGACCGACTTGCCCTCGAACAATGGATAGAGCACATACCAGGTAAAGGGCTTGTCACATATATTGAGGATTTGAAGGATGTTTTTCAGTGGCACCCATTCTTGGCTGAAGAAGCCGCCACCGGTGTTGGTCTTGACCCGGAGCAGGATTTCCGAATTGGTGTTGCAACCTATGTGATAGGTCAGGGTCGATTGACCCGACAGGGAAGGGCAGGAGCTTCTCTTTAGGATGCGGATTTGCGACGACATAGTATTTCCTCCTTTGGATTGTTGTTGGTCCTTTCATATAAGGTGGTCAGTTTTCCGTATTTTCTTCCAAGACCTTTCTCAGATTCTCCGGAAGCCATTCTATGTCCGGTATGATGAACTCCAGGGCGAACTCATTGTTTGTGAGATACACGGCATGGAAATAACCAGTATGTTTGACTACCCCCTCCCATAGGAGATCCTTCAAGCTGCCCTGTACCTCCGGCAGGTCGAGGGTCGCTTCGGTGTCCTCTTTTTCGATCAGGATCAGGTAGCCATGCTCGGGATAGAGATCGGCCATGCGGTGGAAGTACTCCAGAGCGGCATCGTGAATGTGATTGGACAAATTGAGCTGATGCAGGTCTTGATATGTCTTGAGAATGATCATTGGTGTTCCTCCTTTCGGACACAAAAAAGGCCCATCCATGGAGGACGGGCCTGTGGGTGATAGATTGGGTTGTGATGGGGGGAGTATTCTGCTGTTTATCTAAACTTCAACCTTCTTGGTCTTGACCTCCGGCGCCCATAAGGTAAATTGGTAGTGTTTCATTTGCTCTTATCAAGAGGCATGAAGGCAAGTCCATAGCTAGCTTACAGGTTTTTAGAAAAATAGCAGGCTCAATTAAGTTTGATAAGTAGCGAGAAAAAATGGATATTGAAGATACAGGAGTTGACTCAAAAAATTGCCCTTTTTGCGCAGAGCAAATAAAGCAGGCAGCAATAAAATGTAAGCACTGTGGTGAGTTTTTGGTTGACGAGAAGTCTTTTACTTTTGTTCCCAAAAGTAAAAGTGAGCTGAAAGTTCACGGCAATCGAAATCTCTTTTTATTTATGCCAATGTTGGGTGCAGTTGTTTTGCATTTACTATTCTGTGCTGAATCCCCCTTATTTTATGTTTCAGTTTCAGATCCTAGCCCAAGCCTTGCGTATATTATTGGGTATAGCACCCCTGGTATGGCGGTATCGATATTCTTTTTAGCTCCGCTGGCTAACTATTTTGCAAATGATAAGGTAGGCAAGGGGTTCTTTAAAGCATATACACTCAACTCCATAACAACGGCCCTGTATGTTGGAGCAGCGATTCGGTTCGTTCTTTTTTTGATCCAGTTTAATCAATAGATAAAAGAAGCATAACAACGACCTAAAGGCGATGGCAAAAAGTAGCAGTGCCTATTCCAGGTTCTACGTCTATGGAAAAGCCTTGTTTTAAAAATCACATATTTTGAACATAAAATAATTTCTCGCCTAAAAATTGTCTGGCACGCTATCTTGCAACTTAACAGCTTAATGGAGGGCAACCATGGCTTACTTTGTCGGAGTTCTTTTTGGTCAAATTATTGGAGCTGCTATTGGGGCACTTATTGGTGCTTTATTCTTACAGATAGCAACCAATATTGTTTCTAAGTTTAAGCCCCAATATGGCATGGCCTATAAAGCTGCATTTTTGGGTTATGCTTCCTCATTTGTCGTAGGTCTACTTTTTGGATTTATCGTTGGCGTTACTGGGAACGAATTCGGTGTCGGTGCCATTGTCGCATCTGGAGTTATTGGTTTTTTTGTGGCATCTTCCATTTATTCAATTGTTTTAAAACACCCCGAAAAAGGGCCAATTGGCTTTGGTACGGCTTGCCTTGTTAGTGTTATTCAACTTGTTTTTAGTGTAATTATTTTTGGCGGAATTGGCCTTATAGCTTATGCAATAATGGCATAAGAAAACGCCTAGCTCGTAAACGAAGGCGGACGATTGAGGCTGAGGTGCATCACCAAAAGGTCTCAACTCGGTCGCATCGGTAGGTCGTCGCAGCTTATTTAGCTCCGTTAACTTTCTTATAAATCACGAGTTATAAAATACAGAAACCCGTCTGGATCGACAGGCGGGGTTTTCTAATAATGCATATTTTATAGGGCAATATATGTGTGGGCAGGTTATCCCGAGACTTTTATCAAATCTACCTTACCTCTCTCCATCGAGATTTTAATGCTATGAAAATCTTTTTGTCTTTATCTCTGGCGCTTAATATCGCTCTTTTCGCAGCCCTTTTTCATGACAAGCTGCCATGGTTTAACAAGCAGGAGACATTAAGGCCCCCTGAGTTTATTGGGTCAGAAATCGCTACAATTTCTGGCGGCGCATCTTATTATCCAAAGGCACAAAGTTTTATTGCGCCATCGGATGAAATTACGCGTGTTTCGGTTAAAATGCGCAGCGGATGTGCTCGCCCCTGGCGTGTAAAAATCATCTCATCTCTTCCTTTAAAAGGTGGGAAAAGAGGACTCTTGAACCAAATGGACCTTAATCGAAAAACGTTGGGTTATGCTCAGGTACATACCTCCAATCCAGGATGGGTGGATTTTGAGTTTCTTCCTCCTCTCAAAGTTCAAAAGGGTAGAACATACTACTTGTTTATGGATAGTTCAGACCTTGGGGTTCTTGGTCCCGATGCCGAATGGCTATCATCACCTTCTGGGCCTCAGCCTGGATTCTATCCAGATGGGGAAGGGTGGGTTTTCGTATATAGTTGGAGCAATAAGTCAAATTTCAAAGAAATCTTTGAAAAACATACGGACTATGCTTTCAGAATTTACAGATAGAATCCCAAAAACAAGAATAAAAAGTCACACGAATGTACCTGACCATAACCCCCGAAATCCTCCTTGAAGACTTTCTTGGAATCAAATACCGAAATGCCGTTACCGTTGGCCTTTCCCTGGCCGCAGATCTGTCCACCCGGCAAATCCAAACCTATTTGAAAAGAAAGTCTTTTCCACCTGCAATCTCCCGTAAGTTAGAATACCAGTTCCGGGAGCAGGGATTTAATCTCCCTGATGAAATCTATGATCAAAGGTACGAGACCCCCATCTCCTGGAAGATGTTTCTGGAATCCATTCAAAAAAAAGAAGATGACTTTTTACCCCGTACCTACCACCTCATTTATGAATTTGCCGACAAAGATATCTCTTTCATAAAACAAATTCAGCCTCTATCCCTGGATGACCGATTTTCCGCCTATCGGAGATATTTGGCTGATGAGATCGTCCCCCTCTATTGTCTAGAGCCTTCCTCGGTCGGAGATCTGGTCCAGAAATCCAGAAACGACAAAGAAATAAAAAAGCCCCTTTACCGCATTTTCTTGGAAAGCGTTCTTCATCTTCTCTCTTTTGCAGAGTCGGAATATATGGGTCTCTATTCCTCGGACCATGAATCGATCCTTTCAAAAGTAATTCCCGCAAGAGGGGCGGACGGGGCCATCGATTCACCATCAAGTATATTCTTCCAAAAATGGATGAAATCATTGCAATTAGCCCCGGACGAATTTGTTCAAGAGATGGTCGACCATTTCGGAGAAGCCGGAATTTCTGACGATGAAGGAGGGGGAAATAATTCCGATGCCATTAGCAAAGAGGGCCTCGAAAAAAGTTTGTCGCAGTACTTAAAAAAGGGCAAGTACCCTTCCTGGGCTAGGGTCGACAGGTTTGGGAAAGGCTTACATGCAAGAGCAATGGAAGTTCAGGGCCGAAAAGATAGCCATGTCGATTACTGTCTGCAATTGAAGGACATATACGGCGGTGTCCGTATTATGGATAAGTTGTATCACGCTGCCTGTGAAATCATCTCAGAGGCAGAAGTTCTTAAAATTATTTCCACTTACCCGACCCGCTACGCCATGCACAAAGCTGGATAGAAATGAGGCGGGTGTTTAGCCCGCCTCAAAAACTTTAAACTATTTGTGCCTTGGCGGGTTATTCCCCCTGCCCCCACCTGAGGGTCTTCCGGTAGTGCTTGGTCCATTCGGTGGTCTAGGTACAGTTCCCTTTGACATAACCTTTTCTCCTTTCGTGTTTGTGGTGAATGCTGGATATGGGACGTTTATAGCCCAAACACTTTTCATATGGCACGGAATCCAGTACGAAGAAAAGGGATTGAATCGGTAAGAAATGAAGGGTGAATCGCCCATTTTTTCCTAGGCACTTCGGAGGTGTGAGATCTTCCCCTGGTAAATATAGGCGTCTCAACCCGACCAGAAATCATCATAAAAACTATAATGAATGGCCCAACCTATTCCCTCCGTAGGTTGGGCTGTCTCATATTATGTTCTAAATCCATTTTCAGATTCTCTGGGATTTTTCAGCCATCAGGAAATATCCGGAGGAAGTTGTTTCCTGCATGACGGGTGCTTGGTGCAATGGGAGGATGGGAAAGGTGTTTTGTACGTCAATGCTTCTTCTGGATTCTCCCCTTAGTTGTCTTTTGCAGATCTTCTCGTAATTTAGAATCCAACCAAGGTTTGTCGGGCACTATCACCGCGACGGTTCGGGAATCGTCGATCTGAAAAACCACCTCAAAAACAACACTTCCGTCTTCCATGAAAGCCTCGACATACTCGTAAGTCGGTGAGCCTTCCTGGTCGAACAGCACCAAGCCATCATCGCTGACATCCTTGATCCCGGAGAGGTCGTCACCTTCTTGAATGACCACGATATGACCATGTTCCTCAGGTACGTATCCTTCGCCTTGGAATTGAAGGGATCTTTTTAAAGCCAGTTCGGGAATGGTGCCTCGAAGGCTCAAGGCCTGTTCATTGTTCAATAAACGAATCATAGGCTTCTCCATAAAAAGAAAAAGGCCCACCCCCTAAATTGGGATGAGCCATGAAATGGTGGTTGTTATGTGGAAACTATCTATGACGATAGCGGCTGTGGGGCAGCGGGACATTGCCCCTTCTAAAGACTTTTCCTCCGGAAACATTGGGGACAAAATCCCATAGTCGCGGAAACGGTTCATTTCCATTGTTCGCTATTGTTGGGGGTATGGCCAGAAAGACTTTTTGTACAAGAGCCGGCCAAAACCGCACGTTTGTTAAGACCTTTCCTTAAAAATCAACAGCTTATGAATTTTCATTTTTCGGCAAGTTTGCCCGTGCCGAGCCATGTGCGCCTCGGTGACCCTGCACTGGCTGCTGGTGCCGGTGCTGGCTGTGTTCTTCAGGCCGGTAGCCTTTCCTCTAGAATCGAAGGAACCGTTTGATGGAGAGATAGGGAATGGTACTTTTTTAGTTCGGTGCTGATATTCGAATCATTGCTCACCTCCAAATAACAAAAGCCCACCCCCGTTTAAGGGATGGGCTTTTGTTGATCTGCAGAAGTTCTATGCTAGAAGGATTTTAACTGTTTCTTCTTTAGGGTTTCCTTTTATAAAGAAATATCTAGCAGAATTTTATTGTAGCTTCGATTTCCCTAAAAAAACAGCCTTGTCAACCTTGGCAAAGAAGTTTTGATAAAATTCAGCTTCTTCAACTTGGTGAACATCCATAACTGAACCTTTATTGTCCATTACCTTTGTTTGGAAATTTACACGGACTCTGGTTTGATCACCAAATTCACTTATATTAGCAGAAGACTCTATGATGCTGTTTTTCTTGTATCTAGCATTTTGTCCTGCAAATAATACAGCAAAGAAGGCTTCACCCTTATTTTCAACATCCAATTCCTTTTGTGCAGTTAGTAAGCCCAAATCAACATTGGCTTGCTTAACAATAAAGTAATCATCCTGCAAAGTATGCATAACTGCCTTCATAACCATTTTGAAATCATCTGTATCGTACTTACGAGTTTGAAATTCACGTATCTGTAGTTGACTTTTTTGCATATTTGGCTGTGTGGTCACACAACCAGAAACGAATAAAACTAATAAGAAAATAAGAAAAGGACGTAATTTAATCATTGTTCCCTCCTAAAATTTGCTGCTGTGATAGGAAAAATCGTGGACAGCTGCATCTTTAAATTTAATAACAACAGTCAATGTCTTTTGTGTTTGTGCGGCAGCACCTGATGCTCTACCTCCACTTACTACTCCGGCAGCTCCACCTACTCCACCAATAAGCAAGCCGCCTATTCCTCCGCTAACATTACTCTTGGAATAAGATACCTCTGTTGCGATTTTGTCATATATCCAAGCTTCGACACCTTCGTTATCCCTAGAAACAATATTTGGCGAACCAAGAGCTTGGGCTACATCAGCCTGAGTCATACCTTTTCTAATTTCTCTTTGCACAACCCCAACGGTCATTTCTCGTTCGTTACTAGAGTGAAGCTGCCTAGAATGATCTGCTGCTGTCATGCAGCCAGAAAGAAGCATTGATAAGCAGACGAAGCAGATAACTTTTTTCACTACAATTCCTCCCGTTAGATAGGTGAAAGATATCACTCATTCTCATTGCCCACCAATAACCTAAGCCATCTAAATGTGAGCATATTCAAATAGCCGACAAAAATATATAGCCAACGCTAATTATTGTCAAGTACTTGAAAAGCTCATTAAAAACAAAGTGTTGAGGGTGTCTCTGGCGGAAAAATTAATTAAGTTAAAATAGGAATACGCGATTTGATCAGCTGGCGGCCCGGTCAATCATCCCGGCCATATTGTCCGTAGCCTTCTGCAAGGAGTCATCCACCATATGGGCATACCGCTGTGTCATGCTGATGTCGGAGTGGCCCAATAACTTGCTGACGTCATACAGACTGGCTCCCCCCTGAAGGGCCAGGGTCGCGAAGCTGTGTCTCAGGTCATGGATTCTCAGGCCTTCGATGTTGGCCGCCTCGCAGATCTTGCCGAAGGTTATTCTCAGGTCCAGTATGTGGGGTCTTTTGGAACCGTCTCGTGAAGGAAAGACATAATCGCTTTTGGCGTTCCTTGGGGTGGATGGCTTTTTCTCTTGCAATGCTTCCACTATTTCCAAGGCTTTGTTGTTCAAGATGATCGATCGGGATTTACCGTTTTTGGTCTCCGGGAGGAACAGTCTCCTTTCGTTCAACTTCACCTGATCCCATCGAAGACTAAGAATCTCTCCTCTTCGTCCGCCGGTGAAAAGCAGCAGTTTGATCGCCGCCATGGATGGACTATCTTCCTGCTCTTCCAAGGCTTTCAGGAAGCGGGGCAATTCTTCCTTGGTCAGATAGCGTTCCCTGTGAGGCTTCTCCTTGAACTTTTCAATGGATGAAGCCGGTGACTTTTCGATGAATCCCCACTTGACGGCAAGGTTGAACATACGTTTGATAAGCCTCATATAATGATTGGCCGTGGACGCAGATGTTCGTTTCTTTTGCTTGCCGTGAAATTCCATAAGGTCTTTGGTGGTGACGGTGGACAGTCGGTACTTTCCGAAGGCAGGTATGAGCTGCCTATAAATTTTGTAGATATCTTCCTGCCATGTCTTTTTGTGCATCTTGGCGTGAGGGATGTAGAAGTCCTCACAGAACTTGGAAAAGGTCAGATCGTTCTTCTTTTTGCTTCTCTCATCACTCGGGTCGATATCTCTCGCCAGAAGGGATTTGTGCTCATGGACCCTTTGTCGGGCATCTTGGAGTGACACGTAAGGGAATTCTCCGATGGTGAGACATTTCTTTCGACCCATGTAGCGGTATCTATGTTGGAAGAACTTGCGACCAGCCTTGCTAACTCTAAGCTTCAAGCCAATGCACTCGGCATCGGAGTATTCCGCTTCCCGGCTTGGGCTGTCAGGGTCGTGGGAGGGGATTGCCTCTATACTGCGTTTGGTGAAGGGGAATCTCTTCTTCATATTGTCCTCCTTTGGAAGAGTTTTGGATACACAGATTTGGTAATTCTTTGTGTTGTTCGGAAGGGATCTTGCGGTTGATGAAGTTGTGAAAATTCAGCAGAGCAGTCCGGTACAAGTCCGGTCCCGAGGAGAAAATTTGTGGACGGAGAAGGGGGCTATTCCGGGAAAAGAAAAAGCCCCAACCGGAGAGGCTGAGGCTTGTTGGGACTTTGTAGGTCTATACTAATTGTGTAAAACAGGAGAGGTGAAACGGACCGGATGCTCCCCGGAGTCAAAATGGGGACCCGGAGTACACAAACGCTCCTTTACTTGAGCTTTGAAATGGGATCTTGAAGAGGATCTTTGGACCGGTATAGGACCGGATCGGGGTATAAGTGTGAGATCAAACGTAGCTTGGAAGGTGTCAGCTTTTGGTCAGCAGCAGGCCGGTTGGAAT
>NPIE01002104.1_pt1 | contig 26918 bp, 22 predicted proteins | sample 8637661 | NCBI WGS metagenome assembly NPIE01 (sample SAMN07420842, study PRJNA396082) | bioreactor metagenome | isolation source: sample BA12 brine-fed electro-methanogenic bioreactor BA | place: Japan: Kochi | collected 2016-12-09 | reverse complement strand
AAGTTGACAGCATTGCTTAAAAAGGGGGGGAATTAGCTCCGTTTTTCAAGTCCCTCTCTTTTTAAGACCTGCCCGTCCGGCTGACGGGGAGGCATTTTCCCGAAGGGATGCCTTCGGCAAGGGTGAGTTCGTGTTCATAAAATGTAAGAACTCGAGTTGTGCAACATACTCTAAAATGACCGGCACAGATTTTTATTAAACAACTGCTTTTAGTTTTTCAACAAACATTTGTTTCGGGACAGCTCCTATTACCGTATCGGCAACAGCACCATCTTTAAAGTAAAGTACTGTAGGAATACTTCTTACACCGTACTTAACTGCCGTCTGTTGATTTTCATCAACATCAAGTTTGGCAATTTTAACTTTGCCGTCGTATTCTTGGGCAAGTTCTTCCATAATAGGTGCAATCATTCTGCACGGACCGCACCAAGCCGCCCAAAAATCTACTATTACAGGCACATCCGATTTCAATACTTCTTGTTCAAAATTATCATCCGTAATTGTAATTGGTTTCATTTGTTGTTCTCTCCTTTTCTATATTAAAATAAACTTACATTACACCGTTCTTTTTTAAAACGTCTCTTGCAATAATACCTTTTTGAATTTCATTTGTTCCTTCAAAGATCCTGTTAATGCGTGAATCTCTGTAGTATCTTTCTACGGGTAGATCTCGCGAGTAGCCCATCCCACCGTGAATCTGTACTGCATAATCTGCAATCTTATCCAACCCTTCGGAGCAATAGAGTTTTACCATTGCAGACTGTTTGGCAATGTTTTTACCGAGATCATAATCCACTGCAGTTCGGTAAACAATTGATTCCATTGTAAAAATTATTGTAGCCATTTCTGCAAGCATAAATTGAATAGCTTGAAAATTTGCAATGCTTTGGTCGAACTGTCTTCTTTCTTTAGAGTAAACCGCAGACATTTCCAACAGTTCTTTAGCGGCACCGGTACAGGCTGCACCGAGACCCAAGCGACCTGCATCCAATGTTTTCATAGCTAAGATAAATCCGCGCCCTTCACTACCTAATAAATTTTCTTTTGGAACTTTAACGTTGTCAAAAGTGATTTGATTTGTTGTACTTCCTTTTATACCCATTTTCTTTTCCGGCGGACCTGCTTGAAAACCTGGCTGATCGGTTTCAACGACGAGTGCGCTAATTCCCTTTGGAGTTCTTGCGAATACGGAGACAATATCTGCAATCCCTCCGTTAGTGATCCAAAGTTTTTCTCCGTTAACAATCCATTCATCGCCGATGAGTTCGGCACGGGTTTTTACGTTGAATGAATCGGAACCTGCTTGTGCTTCGGTTAAACAAAAGGCTCCTATTTTTTCTCCTTTGGCAAGGGGAACTAAATATTTCTTTTTAAGTTCTTCCGAACCGCCGAGATAAATTGCATTTGAACCGATTGATTGATGAGCTCCGATAAAAGTAGCGGTAGACATGCAGCCGCGCGAAATTTCTTCCTGCATAATGCAGTAACCTACTTCACCCATGCCGGCTCCGCCGTATTCTTCAGGGAAAGATATTCCCAAAAATCCGAGTTCTGCCATCTGCTTTATGAGCTCTTCGGGGATTGATTCATTTGCATCAATTTCAGCAGCTCGTGGTTTGATTTCGTTTTTTACGAAATCACGTACCATATCTCGCAGCATCAATTGTTCTTCTGTGAATTTGAATTCGTTCATTATCTTTATCTATATATTAGTTGAGGAATTATCTTTCACCAAGATAATTAACAATGTATTCACCACCATCAACACCAATCACATTTCCCGAAACCCAATCTGCTTCGGGTTTCGAAAGAAGAACAATTGTTTTGCCGATGTCTTCGGGAGTTGTTAATCTTTTTTGCGGATTCTTGGATTTTGCCGATTTCAACATTAAATCGGAGTTAGGAATTTTTGCCAACGCCGGTGTATCCGTCACTCCGGCCATTATAGCATTAGATGTAATTTTCATTGGACCTAGTTCAACGGCAAGCTGCCTGATGTGTGATTCTAAAGCAGCCTTTGCAGCAGAAACCGCGCCGTAGCTTGGAATAACTGTTTGAGAACCGGCACTCGTAAGAGCAAATATTCTTCCGCCCTTAGCAAAAAGATCACGGAAGATTAATCCTTGCGTCCAATACACTAATGTATGAGCCATAACATCTAATGTCATCGACATCTGAGCAGGAGTTATGACCTCGCTTTGTGTTTTCCCTATATACGGTTTAAGTGTTCCGAACGCTAAAGAGTGAACCAAAACATTTATATGTGATTGTTCCTTAGTTGCAAATCTTTCTTTTATTTCATCGAGCACATCGTTTCTTCTCAACTGGTCGGCAGCATTCATATTAAAGAATATTGCTTTCTGCCCGGTTTTTTCTATGCTCTTTACAATGCTGTTAACCTTAGGCATCGTAACTTGTCTATCCAAATGAACGCCGATAATATTATAGCCGTCCTTTGCTAAAGCAATAGCAGAGGCACCGCCGAAACCGCTTGAGGCACCGAGTATTAATGCCCATTTCTTTTGCATTTATTTTATCCTTTAGTTACAAAAATGATTGACGAAAATAAGAAATATGGTCTGTGAAATCAAACATACTTCCAACTGTTAGACTGATAATTAAATATTAAGTCATGTATTGGACATTCTCCAATCCAATTAACTCACCTACTTTGTCCAAAAATTCTTCGGTTAGGTCAACTTTATAATCTAAATAGAAATTTCGTACAGTCCCGTTATCTTTAATTCTCACAAAAGTTTTCATTGAGCCGTTATACTGCTCAAAAAGTTTTCGAAGTTCTTCTACAATTTCTTCATCGTGAATATCCGAATCCAATGTGAAAGCAACCTGCTTTGTTAGTTTCTGTTTTACTTCTTCAAGTGGGAAAGCTTCTTCGGCGTGAAGTTTGATTGCATCCCCGCTGCTTTCTACCGTTCCTCTAATCAGAACGGTAGATTCCTCTTCAATCAATTCTTTACACTGTTCATAAACTTTTGAAAACATTATACATTCGCACGAGCCGGTAAAGTCATCTAATTTAAAGAAAGCCATCTGTCTCCCGGATCGGTCAATTTTTTTTCTTACTTCCGTTATCACGCCGCATGCTTTCACTTTATCTTTTTGCGCAAATGTTTCTTGCTCACCTAAGTGAACATCCGCAAAAGAATTGTACTCGTTTTCAAATTTTCTAAGTGGGTGATCGGAAAGATAAAAACCAAGTACTCTTCTTTCTTCAGCCAATCTTGTCTTAGGTTCCCAAGGTTTTACTTGCGGGAGATCAGGTTCGTGAATTTCCAAAATTTCTTCGGAGTCGTCGAACAAACTTTCAGTTTGCTGCTTGCTTGCATTTTGAACCTTGCTGCCGAACTGGAGTGCATCTTCAATTGCCGCAAAGTTCTGAGCACGGGAACCCTTTACAGTATCAAACGCACCGGCAAGTACTAATCCTTCAAGCGCTCTTTTGTTTACTATACGTGTATCAACGTGACTGCAAAAATCATAAATACTTTTGAACGGTCTTTGCAGTTCTTCGTTAACTCTTTTAATTTCTTCAATTGCTTTTATACCGACGTTTTTAATTGCCGACATACCGAAAATTATCTCACCGTTTTCAACGGTAAAATAAACCGAAGCTTTATTCACATCAGGCGGACGAACAACAACTTTCAATTTTCTGCAATCATCAAGCAGCATTGAAACTTTATCCGAGTTACCGAATTCATTCGTAAGGTTAGCCGCTAAAAATTCAGGAAGGAAATGTGCTTTAAGATAAGCTGTTTGGTAAGCAACAATACTGTATGCAACAGCGTGACTTTTATTGAAACCGTAGTTTGCAAATTTATCGATAGCAATAAATATTTCTTCGGCAATTTTTTTATCGATATTATTTTTTACCGCTCCTTCAACAAATTTCTTCTGCTGTTCTTTCATTGCGGCAAGATCTTTTTTTCCCATAGCTCGCCGCAGTATGTCAGCTTCGGCAAGACTCATTCCGGCAACTTTGTTCGCAATCTGTATTACTTGCTCTTGATAAACTATAATGCCGTATGTTTCTTCGAGTATCGGTTTAAGAATTTCGTGTAAGTATTCGATTTTTCTTTTGCCGTGTTTTCGTGCAATAAAATCTTCAATAAAATCCATTGGACCCGGGCGATACAAAGCGTTCATTGCAGAAAGATCGAGAATGTTTGTAGGCTTTAATTTTTTTAGATATTCGCGCATCGGCCCGGATTCAAACTGGAAAACGGCTGTGGTTTGACCACGTGAAAACAACTTGTAAGTCTTTTCATCATCTAATGGAATTGACTCAATATCTAAATCAATATTTCGGTTTTTCTTAACAAGGTCAATCGTATCACGAATAATTGTTAAAGTACGAAGCCCGAGAAAATCCATTTTCAATAATCCGGCATTATCTAATTCCTTCATATTGAATTGTGTAACCAAATCGTTATCCTGCCCCGCCGTAGCAAGAGGAACAAAATTGCTGACTTCACCCGGAGTAATTACTACACCGGCTGCATGTTTTGATGCGTTGCGGTTCATACCTTCGAGTATTCTCGCATAACGAATCATTTCTTGTATTTTGGGATCGTCTGAATCTTTAACCCATTTTAGCTCCGGTACTTCATTAAGCGCTTGATCAATTGTATATACTCTTCCGAACTTTGACGGAATGAACTTAGTAATTTTATCTACTGTGGGAATTGGAATCTGCAAAACTCTTGCAACATCTCGAAGTACTGCTTTGGAGGAAAGTCTGTTAAATGTAATAATTTGACAGACAGAATTTTCACCGTACTTTTCTTTTACATAATTAATAACTTCGCCGCGCTGGTCATCTGCAAAATCCACATCAATATCGGGCATCGATTTACGGGCCGGATTTAAGAATCTTTCAAAGAGTAAATTATAATCAAGCGGGTTTACATTTGTTATACCAAGCGCATAAGCAACCAAACTGCCGGCTGCAGAACCTCTTCCCGGTCCTACAGGTATTCCTTTACTTTTTGCTGCATTTATAAAATCTTGTGTGATTAAAAAGTACCCCGAATAACCCATTTCCTTAATTATTTTTACTTCATAATTAAAGCGGTCTTCAATTTCTTTATTAATTTTTTTGAAACGTTTATGCAGTCCTTCTCGTGAAAGTATTTCAAAATATTCATCTAAGTTTTTCGCATTTGAGTCCTCGGGTATAGGGAAAACCGGGTAATGAAATTTTTCAAATCCCAAATCAAGATTTATTTTTTCATCTATCTCTAAAGTATTTTCAATTGCTTGAGGATGATTCTTAAATAACTCTTTCATCTCATCGATAGTTTTGAAGTAAACTTGATCAGTTCCGTATCTTAATTTCTCATACTCATAATTGCCCGATTTATCACCAAGTAAAAGAAGAATATTATGTGCAATTGAATGTTCTTTTTTTATGTAATGGATATCGTTTGTTGCAATTAATTTTATACCGAGTTCTTCTGCAAGTTTGGGCATTCCGGCTAAAATTGGTTTTTCTATATCGAGACCATGATTTTGAATTTCTAAGTACAAATCCTTATCAAAAATTTCTTTCAAACGAAGAGTTGTTTCTTTTGCTTTTTGATAATCATCATTTATTAAGTGAACCGAAACCGGTCCGGCCGGACAAGCTGTTGAACAAATCAAACCTTCACTGTATTTGCTTAGGACTTCCATATCAATACGAGGTTTGTAATAAAACCCTTCAGTAAAACCTATTGAACAAAGCTTGATTAAATTATTGTAACCGGTTCTGTTTTTAGCAAGCAGTACTAAGTGATTATAATGTTTTGATCTTTTTCTTCCGGCTCCTTGTTCAGTTCCTTTTTCAAACCGGCTTGTATCCATAGTTATGTAGGCTTCCATTCCAACAATTGGTTTAATACCTACTTTTTTTGCTTTGCTGTAAAATTCGGAAACACCGTACATAACACCGTGATCGGTCAGGGCTAAAGAACTCATTCCCATCTCACCGGCGGTTTGAACTAAATCATCTATTGTACAAGCAGCATCTTGTAAACTGTAATGCGAATGGTTATGAAGATGTACAAAATCACTCATGTTTTAAAAATTCCTTTTACTAATATTGATAACAGAACACGATATATTAAATTGACAAATAAAATGCAGAAAGAGAGAGGGGGTGAAGGGGAGACTGGGAGAATTTCAAAACATTTTCTCCCCTTCTCCTTTTCCCCTCTTTTCCTCTTCTCAAATACTCCACTTTTCAGATTGATTAATCATTCTAACAAGTTTTCCTAAAATATTATCATAAATTTTATAAAGTTTTTCAAAATCATTTTTATTAATGTATTTGCATTCATAAGAAAATTCTAACCAGCATTGAGTCTCAGCTGCCTCCGCTTCCGAATCACTTAATTTTGATATAAATGATTTTGGATATCTTCTTTTTCTAAATGCCTCGGAAATGTTTGCACAAACCGAACGAGATGCTCTTCTTAATTGATCGGTTAAAGAATACCTTTCTTCTTTAGGAAACTCTTTAGTGATTTCGAAAATCTCCATAGATACATCGAAAGCAATTTTATACACATCCAATTCTCTATGAGACTTTATCACTTTCATTGTACACTCCATTGATGAATGTATTTAGATTTTCCTTCAATTAGTTTATCTCCCATATCCCCCCCTCACCTCTTTCCCCTGTCTCCTCTTCACATTTTCCTCTTTTCCCCTCTTCTCCCACTCTCCCCTTCACCGTTCCGGCTCTTCTCTTACTCAAGTTTTCCCGGTATGTCCAAATCCCCCGTCTCCTCTTTGAGTTTCCTCCAAGTTTGATGATTCTTCAATTTCTGCTTTGTAAGCTTTTGCAATTACCATTTGTGCTATTCTTTCACCGCTCTTAATTTCAAAAGGTTCTTTTCCGAAATTAAAAAGAATAACCTTGATCTCTCCGCGGTAATCGCTATCTATTGTTCCCGGTGAATTCAGTAAACCAATTCCATGTTTAGCGGCTAAACCACTGCGCGGTCTCATTTGGATTTCATAACCTAACGGAATTTCTACTGATAAATTTGTTGGGACCAATTTTATATCGCCGGGATTCAATACTTCCGGTTCTTTTAATGCGGCACGGATATCCATCCCCGAACTTCCCTCAGTTGCATAATGCGGAAGCGGAATATTGGAGAACTCATCCGATATTCTCTTGATTTTTAATTTAATCGATTCCATTATTTTGATTCAGTTAGAAGGTGATAAAATGTTTAGAATAACTTTTTGAGAGAAGAAATTTCCTCTTTACTAACAACTCTAAAAATAAATAAACCGGACACGAACCCCAAAAGAATTAAAAGTTTATTTATTATTCCAACCTCTTCGAATCCGAATATATAATAAAATACAAATCCCGCGGCGGCAACTAATAAAAATATTGTACCGATTTTAAGAAACTCATATTCAATTTTGTAAAACTTTCGCGCAACAATAAATAGTCCGGAAGCCATCACAAAATAACTTGTAAGCGTAGCAACTGCCGCACCCATAATACCAATGGAAGGTATAAGTAAAATATTTACTACTATATTAATTAATGCACCTGCACCTGTAACAAGCGGAAAGTATTTTGTTTTTTCTTCGATGTAAATTCCCGCTTGAAAATTCACGTACATTCCGTGAAAAACATAAGCAAGTAAAACAACCGGAACAATGTACAAACCTGATAAAAACTCCTGCCCAATTATCGTGCGTCCACCGTAGATTTCAATCTTAGCAAAATCCGAAATGAAAAGTGAAAGAATAACCAATATTAATGACGAAGCAATCACATAAATTGTAAGAATTTTTGAGAACAACCTTTTTGCGTTTTCATCTTTTGCATTATTTAAAAAGAACGGCTGCCATGCATATTGAAACATTTGCACAAACAACATCATAAAAATGCCGAGTTTGTAATTAGCTTGATAAATACCAAGTGCACTCTCTCCCGCTAATCGAACTAAAATCGGTCTGTCAATCACCTGAACAATTGTTGCTGCAATGCTTGCCGGTAAATACGGAATACCGAACTTCAACATTTTTTTCAGCAAGTCAAAATCAATTTTAGGAATGAAGTATTTAATAATTTCAGGAAGAAGCGCTACGAAAGAAAATGCCGAAGCGATTGTGTTGCTTATGAAAATTCCTTCTATTCCATAATCCAGCACTATAATTAGATAGATATTTAATCCAAGGTTGATGAGAATATTAAGAGTTTTTATTAAAGCAAATTTTCCGGCTTTACGTTGGAGCCTCAGATTAGAAAACGGAACTAGTGCTAATGTGTCAAAAATTAAAATCAGTATAACATAATTAAGTAGATAAGAGTACTGAAAAGGAACACTCATTCCATCACTAAGCGGTACTTTTAGTAGAAGTATAATAAGTGAAAAAACTAATGTTGTAATTGTTACAAAAATATACGGCGTTGAAAAAACTTTCTTTTCTTCAGAAAATTCAGAAACGGATTTGTACTTCAAAAATGCCGCATCCATTCCGTAGATATAAACAATATTTAAGAAAGCTATGTAAGCATAAATATTGGAGTAAACCCCAAACTCATAAGTTGAAAAAATATTAGTGTAGAACGGAACGAGTAAAAACCCGAGAAATCTGCCGACGATTGTACTAATCCCGTAAATTGCCGTGTCTTTCGTCAGCTCTTTTATTTTTTCTATCATCAGTTTGAGTAGTAAGTAAAATTATTGTTAGCTATTCAAAATATTTTTTTAATGCATCAATGTAAATCTTGGGGGGACGAGTAGGCTTTTTTGTATCTGCTTTTATGAACATGTGAGTTGTATATCCCTCGGTAATTACTTCATCGGAACCTTGCTTTCTTATTTTGTACTCGATGTGAACTTTAGCGGAATACAATTCATTTACGCTTGCTTCAATTTCCAAGAGATCATCATAGGTTGCAGGAGCTTTATAAACCAACTTAGTTTCAATTAAAGGAAGCTGGTAGCCTTCTTTTTCAAGTGTAGAATAGGCAAGTCCTGTACTCCTTAATAGCTCAGTTCTTCCTACTTCAAAATATTCGAGATATTTCCCGTTATAAACGAACTGCATCTTGTCGGTATCGGCGTACCGGACACGAATGGTAGTAGTATGTTTCAGCATTATTCTTCAAAGACTCCCATTGAACCGAATTTTTCCAATCTATTTTGAACTAATTTATCAGGTTTAATTTTCTTCAGTTCAGGAAGTTCTTCCAACAAAATATTTTTAAGAGTTGATGTGATTTTTTCATAATCTTTATGGGCTCCGCCCAAAGGTTCGGGAACAATTCTATCGATAATTTTTTGTTCAAGTAAATCTTGTGCCGTAAGCTTAAGTGCTTCGGCAGCTTGCTCTTTGTAATCCCAGCTTCGCCATAAAATACTTGAACATGATTCCGGGCTGATAACAGAATACCAAGTATTTTCGAGCATTAAAATTCTATCACCCACACCAATTCCCAAAGCACCCCCGCTAGCACCTTCGCCAATAATCACTACAATAATAGGAACACGAAGTTTACTCATTTCAAAAAGATTTTTTGCGATTGCCTCAGCTTGCCCCCTTTCCTCTGCCTCCAAACCGGGGAAAGCACCCGGGGTATCAAGTAAAGTAATTACAGGGATGTTAAACTTCTCGGCGAGTTTCATCAATCGCAGTGCTTTTCTATAACCTTCGGGATTGGGCATTCCGAAATTTCTATAAACATTAGATTTTGTATCTCTTCCTTTTTGATGGCCGATAATCATTACTTTCTGGTCGTCAATTTTTGCAAAGCCTCCAACGATAGCTTTATCATCGCCGTAATGCCTGTCGCCGTGTAATTCAATAAAATCAGTTGTCATCATATTAATATAATCTAATGTGTAGGGTCTTTCGGGGTGACGTGCTAACTGTACTCTCTGCCATCTTGTGAGATTTTGAAATATACTTTGTTTTAATGAAACAACTTTCGATTCGAGTTTTGTAACTTCATCTTTTATATCGAGATCGCTTTCGTACCGGCGCATCTCTTCAATTTTATTTTCGAGGTCTACAATCGGTTTTTCGAAATCCAAAACATTATTCTTTGCCATTATTACTCCGGTTTAATAAACATATTAGAAAAGGTTCTGCTTAGAATTTCGATATCGAGCCAAACATTTTGATTTTTGGCATAAAAGATATCGAGCTTACGCTTCTCCTCTTCATCGTTTTTATCGATGTTCTCGATATTCCATAACCCTGTTAATCCTTTTTTACCGAGAAACAAACCTTCAAAATAACTTTCCTTTTCGGGTCCTACGAAACTCATTTTACGTGAAAATACTTTCGGTACGCTTAAAACAAACTGAGAAAACTTTGATACCCTCTTCGTCAACTTATGGTGCGAATATATCAAAGGGTAGACCAAAAGTAAAATTAAAGAACTTAATACGAAATCGAATATGGCTTTTGCTGCTTTATAAGGCAAATATGATATGTTATAATAGACTTTCAATAAAGGAATATCTTCAAGCATTGTAACGGTAGATTTACCGACAAGATAATCCATATCACTTCCGGCAACCATAAATTCAACATTCATACCTTGGCAATTTGCAACAACCCCGAACATCTGGTTAAATGAAATCTCATCAGACGAAAAAATTACTTTATCAATTCTATTTTCTTGTATTACTTTTTTAATATTTTCAAGAGAACCGACTACAGGAAATTGTTGAATGTTTTCTCCGATACTCTTGCTGCTCGTTCCAACTAAACCAATTATATGATGAATTGATGTTAAACTTGATTTTAATTTTTTTGTGAGAGCTAACGCTTTAGCATTGGTGCCTACAATTAATGTTCTGTTTTTCCTTTCGTTGGAGGAAAGTCCTATTTTAAAAACAGACTTGGCGATTATACGCCATAATGAAAAACCTAAAAAAAGAAGTGTATAAGCTATCAAAACAACGGCGCGGCTGAAGGCAAATTGTTTTAAGAAAAACGTCATTGAAGTAATAACCATTAATCCCACAACTAAAGACATCAAACTTCGAAGCACTGAGAAACCTTCTTTACGGTATGCATTCATCAATGCAGAAATAGAAACTTGTATAAATGAGGGAATAATATATATCCACGGTTTTGTAAAATCGGGGAATCCCTTCCATCTCTCATTTAAGTAAATATTTTCCGCTAAAAGAAATGCTGCAATCCCCACAACAAAATCAATTAGAGCAGCAAACAAAACCAAACGGTAAAGATTCGAGAAAGCAAAAAGTTTTCTAAAAAAGATTGCCGATTGTAAAATCAACTCTACAATGTAAAACGATGAAAAATGTTTACGGACGAAGAGATGCATTGCATCATAAAATACTTTTGTTTCATCGATGCTGCTTCTCTTGGTACTCTCACCTTTGTAATGAATTATCTCAGTGGTATGTACATAAAAAACTTTGTAACCTTCCTGCTGCGTACGGTAACAAAGATCGAGGTCTTCGCCGTACATAAAAAATTGCGGATCAAAGCCTTTTGTTTTTTCATAGACTTCTCTGCGCATCATCATAAAAGAACCGGAAATGGCATCTACTTCGTATGTTTCATTTTCATCAAGGTAAGTAAGATTGTACTTGGCAAATAGTTTACTTTTTGGGAAGAGTTTACTTAAACCGGTAATTTTAGTGAGGGAAGTCCAAGGACCGGGGAAACTGCGTCTGCATGCAAGTTGTAATGTACCATCGGGGTTAAGCACCTTACAGCCAACCATTCCCGCTTGGGGATTTTTTTCAAGAAAATCTATCAGCTTTGTAAAAGTATCTTCTTTAACAATTGTATCAGGATTAATAAGTACAATGTATTTTCCCTTAGCAATTTCAAGGGCTTGATTATTAGCCGCACCGAAACCAACATTATTTTCATTCGCAATTAAATTTACTTTTGGAAATCTTGAACGGACAGCTTCAACGCTACCATCATCCGAAGCGTTATCAACCACAATGATTTCACTTTCATAATTTACTACGGCTTTATAAAGTGAATCGAGTAAGTTTAGTAAAAACTCCTTTACGTTATAATTTACTATTATAATAGATAGCTGCATTATCAACTATTACTCTAAAGTTCCAAATATACTTGCAAAGCGTAATTTCCAGACCATAAAGATTGCTTCGTAAACAATTTTTTTCGACATTTTAGAACTGCCGTCAGCTCTATCAACAAATATGATAGGCACTTCTTTAATTTTGAATCCTTTTTTCCAGGCTTTAAAATTCATTTCTATTTGGAATGAATAACCGTTCGAGGTTATTTTATCTAAATCAATTGCTTGTAGAACCTCACGCCGAAAACATTTATATCCACCGGTCGCATCGCAGATCGGCATACCGGTGATTACCTTTGTGTAAACATTTGCAAAGTAGCTTAACAACAGCCTGCTCATCGGCCAATTAACAACATTAACACCTTTAATATATCTGCTTCCGAGAACCAAATCATATTCTTCAATTTCTTTTAAAAATGTTTTCACTTCTTTTGGGTCGTGAGAAAAATCGGCGTCCATTTCTATTGCAACATCGTATCCGTTTTGGAGCATAAATTTAAAACCTCGGACATAAGCAGTGCCTAATCCGAGTTTCCCTTCCCTTTCAATCAGTTTTACTGCGGAATCTTTTTCAGCAAATTTTTTAACTGCATCGCCTGTACCGTCGGGTGAATTGTCATCTACAACGAGAATGTCAACATCAGGATATTCCGAACGCAGAAGAGGTATAAGTTTTTGTATGTTGTTTAATTCATTATAAGTCGGAATTATTATTATGGATTTTTTCATCTGCCACCTATTATTCGTAATGACCTTTGCCAAAGAGAACCACGAAAACAGTCCTAAATATTATTTTTAGGTCCATTCGCAACGACATATTTTCGATGTAAAATAAATCATAGCGCAATTTGGTTTTTACATCTTCTATTGTTTCATCATATTTATGTTTTACCTGCGCCCAACCTGTTATACCCGGACGGACTCTCAATCTTCTTTTATATAGAGGAATTTCTTCAGATAGTTTTTCAACAAAATAAGGTCTTTCAGGACGCGGACCAACAAAACTCATCTCACCTTTTAAAACATTTATTACTTGGGGAATTTCATCCAATCTTAATTTGCGAATAATTCTACCAACCCGGGTAATCCTCGGATCATCTTTTGTTGACCAAACCGGTCCCGATTGTTTTTCTGCATCTTTAATCATTGACCTGAATTTAAGAATATTAAAAACTTTTCCGTTCAATCCGCTTCTTTCTTGTTTGTAGAATACCGGTCCTTTGCTGTCTAATTTAATAGCGATAGATACGATTAACATTATTGGTGAAGTAAGAATAAGAAATAAAAGTGAAATTCCAAGATCCATTAACCTCTTTGCTTTCTTTTCCCACTCCGGCATTAGGTCCGGCATAATATCGATAAGCGGGAAACCGTATATCTGCATGGTTCTGGCTTGACCGCTTATTATTTCATAAAGATCAGGCACTATCTTGATACCTATATCATGCTCATCAATTTTTTCTATAACTTTCATAAGCACATCATCTTCGTGGTGTTCAAGTGCTATCACGATTTCTTTTGCATTAACTTGATGAACTACCTCTTTTATATTTTCAGTAATATCGAGAGCTTTAATACCGAGATGTTCTTTGCCGACATTTTCTTTTTTAACTGCAACGTAAGCTTGTACATCTAATCCTAATCCTCTATGATTGGCAATAGAATTGTGAATCTTGTGAGCTTTATCATTAAAACCAACTATCACGGCATTTCTTCTGCCAACGCCGTTTATCAATAAATTTCTTTGAATACTTCGGACAGCAATTCTGCCTATAGAAACCGAAACGAGAAATATAAACCAATAAACAAAAATCATATACCGCGTATTTGATGCAACATTGTGAGTGATATCATCATAATAGATAACGAAGAAGAGAATAAATATTCCGAAGAAGGATGTTTTAAAGAGGAGGGTTATTTCGTCAAAACGAGAATAAGCAAACCAGGTCCGGTACATTCCAACAAAAAGAAAAACAATCAGCCAATACAAATAAACAACAAACATCGGTATTAGAAACATTGGTTCGGAAAACAAATCGAACCAGCCGGTTTCTACACGCAAGAAAAAATAAAACGCCCAAGCAAAGTTTATTGTTATAAAATCAATTATAAGAACTAATATTTTTTCTAATCTCTTATTCAATTATGTTGCCTGTGATATATACTTTTCAGAAATAAAATCCCCGATTGATAAAGCTGAAGTTGCTGCGGGAGAAGGTGCATTGCAAACATGAACAATATTTTTCTGTTCAACAAAGTAAAAGTCATCCAAAAGATTACCAAAACGATCGCACGCTTGAGCTCTTACACCTGCACCACCGGGAATCAAATCTTCTTTTTCAATTTCGGGAATAAGCCTTTTAAGTGCGGAAACAAATGCAATCTTATTAAAAGATCGATGGAATTCGCCCAAGCCGGTTTTCCAATATTTTGCGGCTACTTTGAGAAATCCGGGCCAGGTTAAACTTTCGAAAGTATCCCGGAAATCGAAACTAAATTTCGAATAACCTTCCCGCTTAAATGAGAAAACCGCATTAGGTCCGCATTCAACATCACCATCAATCAAACGAGTAAAATGCACACCAAGAAACGGAAAAGCCGGGTCCGGCACGGGGTAAATCAAATTATTGACTAAACTTTTTTTCTCTTGTTTTAATTTATAATATTCTCCTCTGAATGGGATGATTCTTATATCTAAATCTGCTTTTGTCATTCTTGCAACTCTATCGGATTGAAGTCCGGCACAAGTAATTAAGAAATCACAAGTAAAATCTCCGTTAGAAGTTTCAACCGTAACACCTTTTGTCGTAGAAATTATGTTAAGCAAGTTTGTTCCAAAAAAAATCTTCCCGCCGTTTTTCAGTATTGCCTCAGCTAATTTTTTCGATACATCAGTAAAATCGATTATACCGGTCTGGGGAACAAAAATTCCTTTTATGCCATCAGCGTGCGGCTCAAGTTCACTTATTTCACCATTAGTAAGATATTTGATTCCCTTTAGACCGTTTTCAATTCCACGGTTATAAATATTTTCGAGAGAATTTAATTCAGTTTCAGAAACAGCTAAAATGACTTTGCCGCAGATATCATAATCAATATTATTTTCATCACAGAAATCAAGAAGCATTTTGTAACCGCGTTTGCAATTTAGGGCTTTCATACTTCCGGGTTTATAATAGATCCCCGAATGAATAACACCACTGTTATTCCCGGTTTGATGTTTTGCAACTTCCGGTTCCTTTTCAATTAGGAGCAAATTGATGCCCGGCTTTTTCATTAAGATATTGTAAGCCGTTGCAAGCCCAACAATACCTGCACCGATGATTATGACGTTAGGATTTTTCAAGTTCTTCAATAATCTTTACAAGTTTTTCGGATTGTTTTTTTCTATCAAAATTTTGAATTACGAATTCTCTTCCTTTTTTGCCGAGTTCTTCAAGATTTTCCATTCGTAAGGAAGTTTGCAATGCTTCTTTTAAATCAGATACTTCACCGGCTCGGATTAAAATTACAAATTCTTTATCTGCAAAAATTTCCGAGCTTTCGTCATTTTCATTCACCGATAAAATACATGGCACTCCTGCCGCTAAACTTTCATAGCTTTTTACCGGTACATTACCCCCCGTATTAGTTTCAATTTTTTTTCTGGGTATAAGAACTAAATCAGAAATCGAAACTATTTCAGCAACATCATGCGTCGCGAGGGAGGGGAAATCAGTATAATTAATTTTATCTTTTATTTTATCTAAAAAGTCTTTTTTAATATTTCCTTCACCGATGGAAATAAAATGGAAGATATCTTTTTTGCTCTGCATCTGTTGAAGAACTTCGCTAAGAATCTCTAAATCGTTCATTCCAAAATTAAATGAACCGAAATAAGTAATTATTTTTTTGTCTGTTGGAATTCCAGATTTCTTTTTAATATTTATTTTATTGCTTGTATCCAACGGTTTAAATATAGTAGTATCGGCTCCGTTAAAAATAACCTTAATTTTATCATGTTGAATACCTTTTGAAACTATATTTTTTTTATCACCTTCAGTCGTAACAACAACTATATCTGATTTGTTGAGAAGTAATTTTTCTATTTTTTCCAATATAAATAAGCCCGCACAACTTTTAATAATTCCAAGTTGAACTCCAATATCAGGCCAAATATCTCTTATATCAAGTATGAATTTAGCACTCCTTATTTTTGCAACTATCAATCCAACTAATGCTGTAAAAATAGGAGGCGAGGAAGAAACAACTATATCAGGCTTAAACTTTGAAAACACTGCATAAAAAAGTGAAGAAACAAAATAAGACAGATAAGAAAACAATCGTCCAATCACATTCTTATTTCGAGTAAAAAGAATTGGTAAATAAGTAGTATTGGATACCCTATCTTTTATAAATAATTTTTCGTAACCGGAATATACTTTACCTTGCGGATAATTCGGATGCGGTGCAATAACTTGAACAGAATAATTACTTTCCTTCAACGCCGAAACAAAACTTTGCATTCTAATTGAAGCAGCACCTGTTTCAGGGAAATAAAAGTGAGATAATACTAAAATTTTAGATTTCATTAAATTGATTGAACACCTTCAATGATATTTTTGAGTTGAAGCAAGATTTATCATTAATCTTATAAGTAAAAGTAAGTTTTTTAGATTGAATTGGTGAGTTATAACTCTCATAGATATTCAAGTCGCTAACATTTAAGGCTCCTGTTATATCAGATTGTTCCCTTAGTTCTACCGTTCCGGAATTCGTAATAATCAAATTTTTGCCGTCATTTTTAACAATCTTTACTTCAGGGTGCAAAATAAAACTAATTTGGATAAAATTTTCTAATTTTCCCTCTAATTTATCAGTAATGATAACTTCTTCATCTGATATTTCAATTTCTCGCTCATGTGTAATACCGCCAATTTCATAGAATCCCTCAAATTTACCATGAAGAAGAATACTATTATCGGATTGTTGAATAATATTGGAACTAATTATTTTAGGAATAAAAGCCCATCTAAAAAAGCCCCATAATGTCGCTTGATCATAGTTGCCTACACCTACTGTGTTGTGATGATTTGTTCTCTTAAATGTCAAATCTTCCGGAGAGTTAGTATAACGTTTTGTACCTGGATCAATAAAGACCGGAGAATTCTTATATCCAATTAGAATACTTAGTGTATCTGCATGTCCATGACCAGGATTTTGCTTTAATCCAATTTCCCCGACATCAAAAATTGTCTTAAAGCATTTAGAACTAATAATAAGATAAGTATCATCAACATTAGAAATCATTTCATCAGAAGGCACTGATATTTTTAATTTATTGAGCAGATTATTTAGATTAGCTAAATCTTCATCAGTATTTTTGTGGAAAAAGCAGTAGCATCCATCCCCTATCAATGGATAATATTTCCCAAGCAGTACTGTGTTGACTACCTTAACAGAACGATTTATAATATTTATTAAAAGTTCTGGAATAGATTTATTGAGATTAAAAAGATGTGAGTAAACATACAATCCTACCAAAGTAATTTGAAGATGGTAGTGTGTACTTAATTCAAAATGCAGACCACTATTTAAAAACTCCATATCAAATTCATCAACCAACTTAGTCAGTATATTTTCTTCATTCCCTCTTGTAAACCATTCTTTAAATAACAAAGAAATCAGCCACATTGAATAATATTGAAACAAAACATGGTTACCAGGTATATGATGTTCTATGTTTGAAGAATTATATTTATGTTGTTGATAGATTGATTGAAGTATTACAGCCCAGTTTTCTTCTAGCATGGAAGAACTTTGACAAGAATAAATAATCCGTATCCAATTAATTAACCTAATTGCGCAATTGAAACCAGTCCAAGCTAATTTTTTATTTTCGTTATTTTCAACCCAGGCAATTATTAATTTGATTCTTTTTTCATCAGGTACTTTCAGATCTTCGAAAGCTTCTGAGAACAAATAAAATCGTTGATAATTATAGTTAAGTTCGACATCCTCTGTGGGAATATTCCACGAATTGAGAAAGGTATCTAAATTATTGTTACCAGCGAAAGATTTAATATTTTGCTTTAATTCATGGTAATAATGATGTTCATTATTTGGCTCTGTAATTCCGGTTTGCCAAATATTATCATCGCCTAATAATTGATTTAGTCTTTTTTTAACATCATCAAAATGTACATTAGCAGGCTTGGTTGTAAACTTTGAAAAGAAGTAAACATATATAGAATTAAATTTTCCTTTTATAAGTTTATTAAAAAAGATAAAATAGATCTGACGAGGTGATAAATAACTAAGAGCATTTATAAGAAGACTAAGTTTGCGCATCTAATCAACTTTTATTTTATTGGTTAATTTTATACGTATTTCTAAAAACTAATTCAGATTATTTATTAATTCTTTGTGCTCGTTTGTCAACAAATAAATGTCCTTCGGTAAATTGCAAACATTCTGTTTCCAATTTAAAATTTGGTCACCCGATATATTCATTATTGAGTTTACCGCTTCATTAACATTACTTAGATCCAAACAGCACCCAAAGTCATATTCTTGCACAGTCTTACAATCCTCAGTACCTTTTTGCACGATAACAGGTTTTGAAAAATAACAGGATTCGTAAAATCTTATTGTTCTTGCCCAAGACCAATTCCCCTTTCTTTCTCCTTGATAAGGGTATGCTGCCCATACAATATCGACCTTTTCATACATTGCTTGCAAATCATCAGGCACTACATATGGTCCATCATAAATAATATTCGGAATATTTCCTATTTCACTCAATTGGTTTTCCAACCCAACTCCGGGTACACCTCTTATATAAATTTTCATTTTATCGGCAGCTTTATCAGCAAGCATTTTAAGTATTTGCCATGTTCTTTCACATCTTAGAACACCAAAATAACCTATAGTCAAAACATCTTGAGTTCTATCGGAAACTTGCATTTTATCTATGCTCTGAAATAAATTCGGGTCAATTTTGTTTTCAATAACATGGAAGTTAAGATTCTTGGCTTTTTGAATCTTCAAAAAATATTCTTCATAATATGCTTTTGATGTTATAACAAGAAGAGTTACTTTTTTTAATAACTGCCTTTCAAAAAAACGAAAAAGTTTATTTATAACTGTTTCACCCAAAAATATTCCCCTTATATCACCTACCTCATAAACTAATTTCTGGTTTTTGTTTTTGCTAAATAATTTCGAAAGATGCCCAAGAAACAACATGTCAAGCCCGAATGCATAAATTACATCTGTCTGTTTGACAGCACCGCTAATTATTTTAATGGATGATAGTAAACGGAATATTCTTCTTATATAAGAACCGTGTGAAATCGAGCCGAGTTTTTGAATTTTAAAATCAACTTGCTTGCCGGGATAAGTACCTTTTCTCTCAAACGCGAATACAGATGCCGTTGTTCCTAATTGAGACAAAATTTCGATTCTTTTGAGGAAGCGAACAAATGTGATGGATGATAACAAGAAAGTAATTTTCATATAAATATTATTAGTTCCTTAGGTACTATCTTTTTTTTTAATCCAAGAATTAAAGGTAAGGTTCTCAACTTCAGCAGAGCCTCATTTTTCCTAATAATTTTTCTTGACAATAAATAACTAATAAAAAGCATTAAGCTTCTTATAATGTTACCCAGAAAGAAAAATAATCGAGCCAGAATATTCTTTAAATACGAGTAGTGTTTGTCAAACATTATCAATACAGATAAAGCATGGTTTTTTTCATGAAACCAACTTGATTTTTTTGTTCCACCCTTGAGGTGAATTATTGATGTATGTGGATAATAAATTATCTTTCCGCCGTTCTCTCTAAATCTTTTACACAAATCATTATCTTCACCATAAAAAAAATAGTCCTCATCAAAGCCACCGAGTTCAAGCAGATCTCTTTTTCTAAATAACATAAATGCACCAGTAACAGTCTCAACTTCTGTAACCTCATTTATACCACGATTCATCAAATAATATCTGTTAAAATATTTTGATTTAGGAAAGAGTTTGTACAAAAAGAAATAAGTAGTAAATGAGAGCCAGAGAGTCTGAAAACTATAAACAGAGTGCTGAACCGTGCCGTCTGCATTTAATAATCTGGGAGCGATAAGGATTTTTTCATTCTTGTTTTTTAAATAATCAATTAATATACCAAGTGAGTTCTCAGAAAAAATAATATCATTATTTAGTATCAGTACATATTCACCTTTGGCAACTGCTAAACCTCTATTGTTTGCCGGTCCATAACCAATATTTTCTTTATTGAAAATTACAACATCATCTTTGAACTCCTGAGCAAGCTTTCTTCCCGAACCATCTTGTGAAGCGTTATCAACAATAATTAATTCGTAATTAAATCCGCTGGTGTATTTATTCAGTGAATCGATAGTTTGTTTCGTCAGATCGAAACTGTTATAATTAACAATAATGACAGATATATCTATATTCTCAATAAATTTTTTAACCATTTCGGCTCTTTTAAAAACTTGAATAATAATAGTTTATCGGTTGTGTTAAAGTAACTTAAAATCACTATCAAAAATACTATATAAACAGTAAATACTCCTATGTATATAAAGAAATCAAGGGCATCAAGAAAATAGCCCCCCCCAATTAGAAGTAAAAATAACAACATAGATTTATAGGATATTATATTTGTCGTGAATTCACTTTTACTAAAAAAAACATAAAAATAAATGAACCCGACTACAGAGCTTGCCAGCCTTGCAAATCCTGCTCCAAGAATACCATATTTATCAATACTTAAGAAAATTATAGCCAAGTAAAAAAACATTAAAATTGCCGAGTAGTACAAGCTTTGCTTTTGTTTACCAATTACCGTTGTAAGATTTTGTGAGAGTTGGTTAATGTAATAAAAAGTAAACGACCATATTACAAATATTAAAGTGTCTGCGGCTACAATGAATTCTTCTCCATAAAGCAAACTCAATATTTCACTAGATTTAAATGAAACGATTATACTTAAGTAGGCTAATAACAAAACAAGAATCTTGAATGAAAAATCAATAATTGCTTGAGTTTCTTTTCTATCCTTTTCTCTTTTTTTAACTAGCACTGGAAAAATAGTTGTGACAATAGACAATGGTACCACAGCAAGTGGAATTCCTACTCTAATTGCGGCAGAAAAAAGACCTGCTGCTTCATTAGAAACAAGGGATTTAATAATAACTACGTCCAATTGAAGAAAGAGAGCTAATAATAAACCGGTGCCCCATAGCGGTAAGGATTCAAAAATCAACCATTTCAAATTTGATAAACTAAATTTATACCGATACTCATTTTTCTTTCTAAGTGTATATAGCAATAAGAAAAAACCAGGGAGGTTTGCAATAGTATAAAATACTGTCAATTGAATTAGAGTTACATTTAAATAATTTCCCAACACTACTAAAAGAAGCAATAAAAAATTATCCAAGAATGTACAAAACATTACAAGATCCATCCGAAGCTTTGCTTTATACGGAATCTCTAATAAATCTCTGATGTTTCTAAATCTTGAAGCAAAAATTACATTACTAAAAAGTATGTTGATAATGATAACTTCTTCCGAATTTAATTCACTTAAATACGCATAGAGGTTGAAGAATATAACAAATAAAACAAGTAGAACTACTCTAAAACTAATTGCGGAATGGAGATATACAGAATTATCATTACTTGATGAATACTCTCGGAAAACTATCTGCGAAAATCCAAGATCTAATAGCTTAGAAAAAATAGTTACAGTTGCTACGGCTGAAGTAAATATTCCATACTGTGAGGTACCTAAATACCTTATCAATAATGTAATGGCAAAAAAAGTAAGGATTAATTCACCAGCTCTGCCAAATACTATCGCAATTACATTCCTAAGCGGACTATTCTGTTTCACATTACTGAGGTTTTGAATTTGATTGATTGCGGTCAAAATATAAAATTAACAAAATTGAAAATATCAGACCAAAGAACCAAAATGTCAATCTACTTGCCATATAAAAGACTGAAAAAACAGTTAGAATAGATGTAAATGAATAAAATGTAAGATAAATTAGACTGCCTTTCTCAAAGTATTTAAACCAAAAAAAAGTTGATAGAAACCCAATTACAAAAGGAACAATTAAAATACCTAAAGGCCCAAAATCTAGATCAAGTTCCCTTATGTAAGTCGCAGAATTAACCCACATAGGTACGAAGTACCCTTTCGGGTAGGCTTCTAATGGAACTTCTAATCCAAACTTGTTCAGGTTGTTATAAATTGGATAAAATGTATTTTCACCCCAAACTGCCACTTCATCGCGGTTATCTAAATATTTGCTCAGTACCGCAATAGGAGAACTAAAATACAGATAGACGGATGTCGGTAAAAGTCCACTTTCATTTAATTGTTTTAATTGAATTGTAGTAGTTTTATATTTTCCCTCAATTGGGTTTCTAACCATTTTTATTAATGACACACTGCCCACGGCTAAAACAACGACAATTACAACCGTAATTATAATATTCTTGTTGTCGTTGTATTTCTCACTGGAATAACGAGATTTAAAAAAGAAGCGGGTAGTTATGAATGTAACTCCAAACAACACAAAAGAAAAGAATACTCCGGCTCTGGCTAAATTTGCCGCATCATGAAGTATAACGGCAATAAGTGGAATGATTACTAAATAAGTAAACTTATTCCTATAAGCTGAATAAATAGCACTTAAAAACACTGCCGCATAAGAACATAAAACCAAATAAGGTATTTTTCCAAAGTGCTCACCAGCGACTCTCATTGAATAAATATCACCGGCACTTAATAATACCATAGAAAAACTACCGAACTCTTTTATAAGTGCATACCAATGTTGAATCGCTGCAAGAAGACCTATAACTGAAGTATAAATTATGATTCTTTTTAGTTTTTTTTGCTTGTCATCATCCCAGGGTTCGGTAATGTCAAGCTTTTCTAAAAAGAGAGAAAAATTATCGTTATAAATTCCTCGACCCAAGTAAACAATTAAACAGCCTAGAAAGAAAGATATAAATGCGAAACTTACCGTTATCCAAGTGAAATCCGAAATACTCGTATAAATAATTAATTTTAGATCATAGAGATAAAGAATAAATGCCCAACTAATAAGATATAGGAAAATTGGGTTAAACCACCTTTTAAATAAATGCCGTCCAATAAAGAAGAACGTCACTAATATTAAAGTTAACCAAAAGCTGAGCATCTAGATTCTAATTTTGAATTTCTTAGTGAGTGACTTGAAAAAATTAAATTCTTTCTCTTCAATAAAATTCCTTCTACTTTCTGCCGTTAAAATTTTCTCTCCCCTTAATATAATTCCAAAAGCAATCCAGAAAGCAAAGAACATAAACCCTAGAACAATGAACATTCGTTTTGGCAAATATTTTTTTTGAGGTATAGCGGCTTCATTTATCAATAGTAAAGTAGGGATATTTTTCTTCTCATCTATTCTTGCCTGTTCTACAATTGGATATATATATTTCAAAGTTTGGTTCTGGATTTCCAACTCTCGAAAACGTCTCAAGTACTCAATCTGCAGTTCAGGTATTTCTTTAATTGATATGAAGAAATCATCTTCTGATTTGCCTTTATAAACGCTTCTCAACTGATCTTTTAATTGCTCAAGTTGGAATTTTTTCTCAGCATATTGCTGTGAGTTTTGGCCATATTGATTTTTGATGCTTGCAATTAAAATCTCGCTCTGTATAATTTGGGCTTCTATTTGACTTGTTGACTCAACCATTGCCTTTATTTGCTCAGGTATATCAAACACACCATATTTTTTTTGAAATTCATAATAATCGTTTTCCGCTTTTTCTAAATCAGCCAACGTTTGGAAATATCTCTTCTCAACGAATTCGGTATAGTTTTGAGCCTGCTTAATATTAAAGTATATATTTAGACTATCAGCTAATTGAACGAAATCATTAGCCATTTTTGCCGCTAAAACCGGATCTTCATTTATAACACTAACATCAACAAAACCAAACTCATTGGGTTCGATTTGCAAGTCTCCTAAAAATGCATCATAAAAATCTTCATAAACAAAGTCATCGATGCCATAATATTCATACAAATTATACCTCTTTGCCATTTGGGTAATTATAGGTCTACTATACATAAACCCAACTAACATATCCTCATTAGTATTGGTTACACCAAGTAAACGAGTACCGATATCGAGCGCAGAGGATTCACCCGAAAGCAATCCACCTAAACCGCCTAAACCCATATCTTTTGAGGCGGGAATCATAAAAGTGGCAGTTGCTCTATATTGTTTGGGTAATAGCAATGCTAGTACAACACTAAATACAAATACAAGGAACATTATGGAAAGAAAAAAATTCTTCCATTTGAATAAGATTGATAAATAATCACTTATAGAGCATCTGTTTTTCTCTTTATTTTCCAAAGCACTCTCTATTAATTTTGTTATAAATTTACTTTCTTGCTGTTATTTTTTGAATAATAATACTATAGTGGCAATACTTCCTAGAATACCTGCAATTGTACCAATCCTACCAATATAATACCACATATCTCTTGGGATATCCTTTAACACATAAATATAATCGCCCGGTTCAATTGTAAAATCTTTGCTACTATCGATTGATATCCATTCCCTACTTTTGCCTTTTATTACAAAAATTTCATCATCACTTTTTGCAGTTCCTGTTAAGCCACCAGCTTGATTTATATAATAGCTGTAATCTTTGCCTTGAGAATATTTATAATACCCCGCTGCACCAACTTGGCCAAAAACATACACAGCTTCAAATTTTTCTGGGATTATAATTACGTCACCATCTTTCACGATAAATTTTCCAACGGTAGATGTGTCTGCATATATATCTGAAAAGTCTACTATATTGGTGCCCTCAAGAATTCTGAGCTGATTGCTTACATTAAAATATAGCGAGTCTTCATACATCAAGTCTGAAGTTCTGAACATCCTTAGTGTTTCTAGTTTCAACCAGTATTCGTTTTCATCTTCATTTACAGGTAAATTTTCTAATGGATTCTCCACCCCTTTCCTTTCCATAGCATATTTCATCAAAGTCTGAAATCTATTTAAATTACGAACAATCTCAGCGTCTTGAAGTGAGGCTTCGGCAGTGAAACCGCCTGCTTTATTAATAACCTCTTTTAAGCTAGTATTGTTTTCTGTTATAAAAACATATCCTGGTTTATTAACTTCCCCCAGCACTAAAACTTTATAACTTTTTCTTCTTGGTTGATTAGCAACAAGCTTTATCCTATCTCCTCTTTTAAGGTTTACATTTTCATTCACCGACACTTTTATGATTTCTTCTTTTTTACCATCATACGAAAGTCTTGAGATAATCGCAGAATCAACATTTTCGTATGCCTGACTAATACCCCTTGCAAAGAAAATAGCATCTTGTAATTTGTCACCGACAACAAATTGGAGCTTCGTTGGTTTATTTACTGCTCCATTAATTTCAATAAAATTATATTCTAAATCACTTTTGGGAAATATAATTACATCGTCATTTTTTAAATAAGGATTATAGTCAAAATTGCCTGTTAAACGAAACTTAAGAAGGTCCAATGTAATCTCAGTTCCATCAACTCTTTTTAAAGTAATACCGCGTAAACTGTATTCATCGGCTTTCGATAAAATTTGCAAGAATAATTTTTCATTTGTAACTGGTAGTTGTAAATTATTTCTAGCCTCATTAAATATTCTTGTTATAAATTGATCAACTCTCTCACCACTGTAAGCCGGAAACGACCCCGTTACAATAAATTCACCACCAATCGTTACACTTATGGGCTGGTTGTTTACCAGATCTTGAATATTGAATTGATTGTCATTTGTAACCTGTGAATTGATAATTGTTGTTAATAATAACAATACTAACAAAAATGACTTGCCGTTTTTTTTCATATTACCTTTATTGTTTTTAAAAGTGATATAATCTTAGTTTCAAAACGCAAAAAAGCCGAGATACACACCGGCTTGTACGAAAAATGCATTTGCATTGAGATCGGACGGTACACCGCTTAATTCAATATCGTTGTTTAATGTCCAATCGTCTGCAAAGGTCAATAAATATCCCGCTCCTACTCTGAATGCTAAATATCGTGTTACGGGATAATCTATATTAATCGTGGGTGTAAATGTATAAAAAGTATTCTTCATTGATAGCATTTTTGTATCACTTTCATTTCCAAAATCATCCCATAAATTATCCCATCCTGATTCATCTTTACTTTGGTATAAATCAATTTGTAAACTGCCGGCTCCGAGAATTGCACCGACTGAAACTGCCGGTGTTTTTATAAATGGAAATGTATACTCAATAGTCAAGCCTCCGATACCAATCGAATAATCAGCCTGTCTATTAAATCCGTCTACAACACCTTCTTTTGTTTGAGTTAAACCAAATCCCATCCCGCCTAAACGAACGTTATCTATCAATAATATATAAATGTAGCCCGATCCTCCGAAACCAATCATTCCGGAAGTTGAAAGTTTATCAACTCCAAAGCCGGGAAGCATATTATTGACTGGGTCAACATTCGGCATAACGTAAACCGGATTGAATCCTCCGGCAAGCCCGAATTTAGTTATCCATCCAACATTTTGCCCATCTTGGGCTTCGATAGAGACAAATAAAATTAGTGCTAAAACGAAGCTATTTTTTTTCATTAAACTGGGATTTATCCAAAGATTAAGTTGCTAAAATTAGCAATAATAAGTTAAAATAAAAACCAAAAGAAAGGGTAAAAATACGATTGGTGAACTTCTTGCCTCTCAGACTTAACGCTCTTTACATGCACAGATTGGAAAATCTG
>NPIE01006771.1_pt2 | contig 26919 bp, 17 predicted proteins | sample 8637661 | NCBI WGS metagenome assembly NPIE01 (sample SAMN07420842, study PRJNA396082) | bioreactor metagenome | isolation source: sample BA12 brine-fed electro-methanogenic bioreactor BA | place: Japan: Kochi | collected 2016-12-09 | reverse complement strand
TGTCATGGCCGACATCCCCGGCCTCATCGAAGGGGCGCACCACGGCGCGGGGCTCGGGCATGCCTTCCTGCGGCATCTCGAACGGACTCGCCTGCTGGTGCATCTGCTGGACGCGGCTCCGTTGGACGGCTCGGACCCGGCCGCCAATTTTGAGAGGATCAACGCGGAACTGCGGCTGCACTCACAGGCGCTGACCGACAAGCCCCAGATCGTCGCGCTGACCAAAATCGACGTACTCGGCGACAACGGCGCCGTGGAGACGCTCCGCCGTCGATTGGAGGACCGACTCGACCGGCCGGTGTTGGCGATCTCGGCCGTGACGGGTCAGGGGCTCAAGACCCTCAACGAGACTCTGTGGAAGCACTTGAAAGGACCGGGGCATGAACCTGATCGCGATTGACATAGGTAACACGATGATCACCGTGGGTCTGTTTCTGGACGATACCAAGGCCTGGATCGAATCCATTCCCGGCGCGGCCGAGGATGCCCCTGAGCATCTGGGTGATTTGCTGGCCCGGGCTTGGGAGCAGATCCCCCTGGTCGCCGGCAGCACGGAGCACAAGCGAGACGGCCTGATCGTGGTCAGTTCGGTGCATGAGGCGTGGGGGCGGATGGTCGAGGACCTGTGCCGCGGACGGCTGGGTGAGTCCATCCGGCTGATCGGGCGGGACGTGCCGCTACCCATCGAGATGGGTGTGGACGAGCCCGCGGCTGTCGGTACCGACCGCGTGATCAACGCCGCCGCGGCCTTCGCCGTCATCGAGGATGCCTGTGTGGTGGCCGACTTCGGCACGGCGGTGACAATTGATCTGGTCGATGAAAACGGCGTCTTCCTGGGCGGCGTCATTGCGCCGGGCTTCGCGATGGGTGCGGGGGCGCTCCACGAAGGCACCAACAAGCTGCCGCTGATCGAGGTCACCACGCCCACCGATCCCGTGGGGGTCGACACGGTCAAGGCGATGAACGCGGGGCTCTTCTATTCCGCTGTGGGCCTGCTGCGAACGATCACCGAGCTGTACGCCGAACAGTTGGGGCGCTGGCCGCAGACGGTCGTCACCGGCGGGGCCAGCAGGCTGCTCAAGGGACACTGCGATTTCGTCGATTCCTGGGTGGACAACCTGACGGTCATGGGCATCGTGATTGCGTACAAAAAGCACTTGGCCACGCAGGCCGAACTGCTGGAGCTGGACGCCAAGAATCGAGCCTCCCGCAGGAAACAGAAACCCCGGAAGCCCGGGCCGCCCTTGAATTGACGATGATCGACGCCCCGACAAAACACAACGAACCCGTGGCCGTCGCAGGCAGCCAGGCCCCGACCCGTTGTCCTCGGTGTGGTGTACCGTTGGCGACCGCGGCGGTTCTGTGCGACAATTGCGGGCAGCCGACCGGGGCAGGCGGCTCGGCGGGTCAATGGGACCGCCCGATCTGGTTCGTGGCGGGGATGCTGGTCTGCCTGGGTCCCCTGGCACTGCCCTGGGTCTGGTTCCATCCACGTTGTTCACGATCGGTTAAAGGGCTTGTCACGGTAGGGGTCCTCCTGCTCACCGTGGGGCTGTGCGCGCTGCTGGCCCTGATGATCTGGTTCCTCTTGCATCAGATCCAGCAATTGACCACGTGACACATCGCTCGATCTCCTGCCTGTGGATGGCCCGTGGCAACGCACGTCGAATTCCTTGACAGCCCTCGCCACGGCCGTTAGGGTGTGACCCGTAGCCTGTTGAAGGGACCCGGCGTTGAGTAATGGACGCTTGCGCAGAGGCCCGGCCAAGAGGGTTGTCTTGCCTCCCGCATACGTGGGCAGGGTAACTGCCCACCGGGAAACGTTTTCCTCGCCGGGCGGCCGGGCCACGGAAATCGAACTTGAATAAGACGAGTGCCTTGTGGGCCGAGTGCTGATTGTCTCCAACCGATTGCCCGTCAGCGTATCCGCCACACCGGACGGCTCGCTGAGTTTCTCCCGCAGTGTGGGCGGGCTGGCTACGGGGATGGCCTCGCTGGACAGCAGCGATCAACTCTGGATCGGCTGGCCGGGGCTGCCGTCGGATCACGTCGACGCCGACCAGCAACGGCAGATCGAGCAGCGTCTGGCCGAAGAGCATTGCCGGCCCGTCTGGCTCAGCCGGACGCAGGTGGAAGACTATTACGACGGATTCAGCAACAAGACTATCTGGCCGTTATTCCACTACTTTCCGCTGTACTGCATCTACGAGCCGCACTTGTGGCGGGCGTACCAGGAGGTCAACGAGCGGTTCGCCCGCGTGGTCTGCGAGATGGCGCAGCCGGATGACACCATCTGGGTGCACGATTACCAGTTGATGCTGCTGCCCCGACTGCTTCGGGAACACCTGCCCGACGCGGCGGTGGGGTTTTTCCTGCATATTCCGTTCCCGTCGTATGAGCTGTTGCGGCTGCTGCCGTGGCGGCGGGATCTGCTGGACGGCATGCTGGGCGCCGACCTGGTGGGGTTCCACGAGTACGATTACGTCCGCCACTTTTTGAGCAGCGCCCATCGCATCACCGGCCATGAGCACGTGCTCGGCACGCTCAGCGTCGCCAACCGGCCCGTCCGCGTCGATGCGTTCCCGATGGGCATCGACTACGACGCGTTCGCCCGCGCCGCGGCCCGCCCACAGGTCCAGGAGAACATCCAGACCCTGCGCCGCAGGTTCGGCACCGGCCGAACCATCGTCTCGATCGACCGCCTGGACTACACCAAAGGCATTCTGCATCGGCTGGAGGCGTTCGACTGGCTGTTGAGCTGCCGGCCCGAGTATCGCGGCACGGTCTCGCTGGTGCTGGTCGCGGTGCCCTCGCGGACCAACGTCCCGCGATATCAGGAGTTGCGCACCCGGATCGAGCACCTTGTCGGACGGATCAACGGCGCCTATGGCACGCTGCGCTGGACGCCGATTCACTACCTCTACCGGTCGTTGCCGTTTGAGGAGCTCGTCGCCCTGTACCGCATCGCCGACGTGGCGCTCATCACCCCCCTGCGCGACGGGATGAACCTGGTGGCCAAGGAATACGTGGCCAGCCAGGAGGAAACGGGCGGGCACGGTGTGTTGATCCTCAGCGAGATGGCCGGGGCCGCCAGTGAACTGTCCGAGGCCGTCATCGTCAATCCCCACGACAAGCACCAGGTGGTTGAGGCGCTGCATCGGGCCCTGGAGATGCCCGCCGCCGAGCGCCAGCACCGCAACGAGCAGATGCAGCAGCGCCTGCGGCGCTATACCGTTCGGCGCTGGGCGGCCGACTTCGTGGAGAGCCTGGCCGAGGTCAAGGCCCGCCAGGCGCAACTGGCGCTGCGGCGGATCACCCCGGAGCTGCGCGACCAGTTCGTCGCGGCCTACCGCGGCGCGACGCGGCGGCTGATCCTGCTGGACTACGACGGCACGTTGGTGCATTTCTTCCCGCGGCCCGAGCAGGCCCGGCCCGACGCGGGTCTGCAGGAGATGCTCCGGGCCCTGGCCTCGGATCGGCGGAATACGGTCGTCGTCATCAGCGGGCGCGATCGTGACACGCTGCAATCGTGGTTGGGCGAACTGCCCATTCACCTCGTGGCCGAACACGGCAACTGGACCCGCCGCCGCGGCGGCGCCTGGCAGTGCATCGAAAACCACGGGCACGACTGGAAAGGGACGCTGCGCCCGATCCTGGAACGGTACGTCGATCGCACCCCGGGCGCGTTCATCGAGGAAAAGGACTTCTCCCTGGTCTGGCACTGCCGGCGCTCCGAGCCGGACCTGGCCCACCTGCGTATCCAGGAGCTGCGGGCGGCCATCCTGCCGCTGACCGAAAACCTCAACCTGGGGGTCTTCGAAGGCAGCAAGATCCTGGAGGTCAAGAGCATCGCCGCCCACAAGGGTTCGGCCACCGAGGCCTGGCTGCACGAGGAGCCTTGGGACTTCGTGCTGGCCGCGGGCGACGACTACACCGATGAGGACATGTTCGCCGCGCTCGACGAGAACGCCGTGTCGATCAAGGTCGGACGCGGCGCCAGCCATGCCCGTTTCAGCGTGGACACCGTCGAGGCGATGCGCGATCTTCTGGAGCGGCTGACACGCGCGTGACCGCGCCCCCCACGCCACCGGAGAACAGGACGACACAATGGATCAAGAGGCCTTGGAGGCTTTGCGGAATCTGGACTACGGCGCCATCGGCAACGGCCGCAGCGCCGCGCTGGTCGGTCGCACGGGCAGCATCGACTTCTGCTGTCTGCCGGATTTTGATTCGCCGGCGGTGTTCACCGCGCTGCTGGACGTGGATCGCGGCGGGCGGTTCGCCTTTGAGCCGAAGGGCGAATACTACACGCGGCAAGAGTACCTGCGCCGCACCAACGTCCTGGTCACCACGTTTTACGACGGGCAGAACGCCTTCGAGGTGATCGACTTCATGCCCCGCTACAAGACCGAGAACGGCAGCTATCACTGCCCCAGCGAGGTCATCCGCTACGTCCGCGTGCTCAGCGGCCGGCCCCTGGTACGGATCATCTACACACCCCGGCCCAATTGGGCGCGGCACCCGGTGCGCAGCGAATACGGGCCGGGCTTCCTGAAGCATTGCACCACCGCGGGCGCGTACGAATCGTTGTACTTGTACTCCGATCTGCCGCTGCCGGCGATCGGCGACGGCGAGCCGGTGCCGCTGACGGGCGAGCACTTCCTGATGCTCAGCTACAACCAGAAAATCACGCCGCCGGACCTGGACTTCATCCGGCTGGAGTTCGAGCGCACGAAGGTGTACTGGATGGGCTGGGTGGCCAAGACCGACGTGTTCAGCCGTTATCAGACCGCCGTCGAGCGCAGCGCCCTGGTGCTCAAGCTCCTGGCCTACCAGAAGACCGGGGCGATCCTGGCCGCCGTCACGACGTCGCTGCCCGAAACGATCGGGCACGTGCGCAACTGGGACTACCGCTACTGCTGGCTGCGCGACGCGTCCATGACGATCAGCGTGCTGACCCGCCTGGGCCACTACAACGTCGCCCGCCGGTTTCTCCAGTTCATCCTGGACATCGTGCCCTTCAAGGACGAGAAGATTCAGATCATGTACGGCATTCGCGGCCAGCGAAACCTCAAGGAGCAGGAGCTGAGCTGGCTGCGGGGCTATGAGGACTCACGGCCCGTTCGCGTGGGCAACGCCGCGTTTGCGCAGAAGCAAAACGACATCTACGGCGTGCTCATGGACGCCATCTACCAGTCCCTGTGCCTTTTCCACGAGTCGCTCGACAACAAGGAGGACCTCTGGACCGTCGTGCGGACGCTGACGCGACACGTGCGGAACAACTGGCATCGGCACGATTCGGGCATCTGGGAGCTCCGCACCGAGCGAAAGCACTTTGTCTTTTCGAAGATCCTCTGCTGGGTCGCGATGGACCGCGCCGTCAAGATCGCCCAGATGTTCGGCAAACAGGCCGACGCCCTCAGTTACGCCGCCGTCCGCGATCGTATCCGCGCCGACGTCTACCGCAAGGGCGTGCACCCCACGCTGCACGCGCTGATGCAGCACTACGGCTCCGAAAGCCTCGACGCGGCCAACCTCCTGGCCGAGCGGTACGGCTTCATGAGCCCGGAGGACCCCGTCTTCATCAATACCGTCAACGCCAGCTACGAACGGCTGTGCGTCGACGGCCTGGTGTACCGCTATCGCAACGCCGACGACTTCGGCCCCCCGCAATCCTCGTTCACGGTCTGCACCTTCTGGCTGATCCGCTCGCTCTATCGCATCGGGCAAAGGGACCGGGCCGTCCAGATGTTTGAGGACCTTCTGGCCAGCGCCAACCACCTGGGACTCTTCAGCGAGGACATGGACTTTAAGACCCGTCGGCTGCTGGGCAACTTCCCCCAGGGCTACTGCCATCTGGCCCTCGTGGACACCGCCATGACCCTGTCCGACCAGACCGACTGGCACCACCCCACCGATATCTACACGCCCATGTAGTCCCTTCGCGATGACCGCACATCCGAGGTGAACCCCGGTCCGGGTACGGGACGCAGGGCCACCGACGCGGGTATTCAGGCCGTCTCCCATCACGGCGCGCAAAACAGGCCGGTGCCTGCAGCACACCGGCCTGTTCATGTCTGCCTCAACGGCCGGGGTCTACGCCAGCTCGTCGTCGATCCAGCTCAGCAGGTTCTTGAGATCATCGAGCGTGATGTCGCCCATGTGAGCGATGCGGAAGGTCTGCTCCTTGAGCTTGCCGTAGCCGTTGCCGAACACCACGTTGTGCTTCTTCTGCAGGGCGGCGATGACCTCGCCGACGTTGATGCCCCGTGTGTTCTTGACCGTGGTCAGGGTGTTCGAGGCATAGTCCCCGGGCGCGAACAGGGCGAAGCTCTCCTTGGCCCAGGCCCGAACGAAGTCGGCCATCTTGGCGTGCCGCTGCCAAACACCTTCCATGCCTTCTTTCAGCAACCGGGCGCACTGATAGTTCAGCGCCATGATGTGCGGGATGGCCGGCGTGGTCGGCGTCTGGTGCTTGGCGCCGCTCTTGGCGAATTGCTGGAAGTCGAAGTAGTACCCCCGGTCGGGCACGGTCTTGCTCTTCTCCAGCGCGCGATCGCTGACGGCGAACACCGCCAGGCCCGGCGGAATGGCGAAGGCCTTCTGCACAGAGGCGAACACGATGTCCCACCCCAGCTCATCGAAGTGCAGCGGCAGCCCCACCATGGCGCTGACCGCGTCCACGAACACCAGCACCTCGGGGTACTTGGCCCGCAGCATCTCGCTGATCTCGTACACGGGGTTGGTCACGCCGGTGCTGGTCTCATTGTAGACCATCGTCACGGCGGCGTAGTTCCCCGTGGCCAGCTTCGCGTCGACCATCTCCGGCGTGACGGCCTGGCCCCACTCGACCTTGAGCTCGTCGACCTGTCGCCCGCACGACCGGGCCACGTCGGCGTACTTGTCGCTGAACGCCCCGCACATCGTGCACAGCACCGTCTCATCCATGCGCACGCAATTGCGGATGCTGCCCTCCCAGACGCCCGAGGCCGAGGACGTGCTCAGGAAAATGCTCTGCTTGGTGAACAGAATCTGCCTGAGCATCTCCACCGTCTCGCCGTGAAGCTGGGCGTATTCCTTTCCCCGGTGCCCCAAAGTGGGACGCGACAGTTGCTCCAGCACCTCCGGCAAGACGTGTACGGGACCGGGAATGAACAACTTCGGAGGATTCCTCCAATCTGCCATCTTCGCCACTCCTAATGCAAAAGTCCTCTGCGCTTCGGGCCCTTCGGCCGCGACCCTCTCTTGGGCCTGTTTTCTCCCGCCGGTTCACCGGCGGACCCGCCTCTACAGTTTGTGAAGCACCAACCCGGTGTACAGCTTCGGATAGAAGAACGTCGATTTCTGCGGCATCCGTTCGCCGGCCGCGGCGACGGCCTTGACCTGTTCCACCCGCGTCGGATTCATAAAGAACGCCGCTTGACACTCCCGCCGGTCGACCCGCTCGATCGACGCGTCGATCGCATCGCCGAGGTCCTTGACGTATTCCAGGTGGCTTTCATCGGCGAGCTGCCGTTCGCCGATGCCCAACAGGTCGTCCAGCACGAGCTTGTGCAATACGTTCACGTCCAGCGCCCGCGAGGCCGGGCTCAACTCGGGCGCCCGCGCTTCGAGCACGGAGCTGTCCCGCAGCGCCAGGGCGTAGAAATGATCCGTGGCCATGTACAAACCGAAGGCGTTGCGTCCCTGACGACACCAGGTCCGGATCTGCTCGAACATGCGATCCCGCGCGGCCACCTTGTCGGACACCCCGAACGCAAAATCGACCATCTCGAACCGCTGCGCCAGACGGGCCAGCAGCCCCGCCGGATCGAACGCCGCCAGGCCGCGGACCAATCGGTGCGTCGGGAAGATCTGCAAGCCTTCGTTCCGCATGTTCACAAACGTCATCATGCGAAACCGCGCCGCCGGATTCTGCGTCCTGCGGTAATATTCGAGGGCCGTCTCGTAACGATGGTGCCCGTCGGCGATCACCACCGACTTGGTGCTCATCATGTCCGCCACCTGCCGCATATCCTCGGGCTCGTCAATCGCGTAGAGGCGGTGCCGCACGCCGGCATCGTCGAGGAAGTCCAACAGCATCGGATGCGTGGCGGCTCGGGTCATCACCTGCTCGTCCACACGCTGCGGATCGTCGTAAAGCATGAAGATCTGCCCGAGCTGGGCGGCCTTGGCCAACATGAGGCGCAACCGATCGGCCTTCGGCCCGTCGAGCGTCTTCTCGTGCGGCTGGACCCCCCTGCCGAACTCCTCCAGCTCCCCCAGGGCCACCATGCCGCTGCGCCGGTAGTGCCGAGCCCCCAGGTCGAAGTCCTGCACGTATCCATAGATCCGCTCGGTCGGGTCCTGTTTCAGGACCCCAGAACTGATCCATTCGGTCAGGCACGCGGCCGCCCGCGTGTAGCGGTTGTTCTGCTCGTTGTCCTGAGGGGTGGTCTTTCCCAGGCTGACGCGAACGATGTTGTACTCGCTGCGCTCGTACAAGCGCTGTTGCAGCGCCTCATCGATCACATCGTAAGGCGGCGCCACGCACCGCCCCACGTCCCCGACGACCTGGCCGTCAAATCGATATCCTTGAAAAGGTCGTATCTGCATATCCCATCCACATCCGCACTGTCGCAACGGCCCGCGCACAGCGCGACGGCCGCCGGATTCGAGTCAAAAAAGATGCGACCGCCCCGTTGCTAAGCCACAAAGATGCGAATCCTACCAAGCTGACGATCGGCTTTCAATCGGAAAGACGCACGAACCCACACAAAACTCTCGGCCCCCGCCCGAGTCCCCGTGGCGGATGGGGCGGTGTTGTGACAACTTCACAACAAAAAAACCGACGCCCGAGTCAGTCCCGGCCTTGCGGCAGACGAATTCGGGCCAGATAAATGGAGGTCTTGCCCTCGTGCGAGGAGTAATAGCTCATCCACAGCAGGCCCTCGTGCCAGACCAGGCCGGGATAGCTCGTGTCACCCCCGCTGGGCAGGGTCAGGACCGGTTCGTAGGCCGTGGGGGTCAGATGCGCCAGGACGGTCCGCGCACCGCCGGGGTACGAGCGGCCCGCCGCGCACATCCGCCCATCGGGCAGGATGACAAAGTTCGGCCCACCGACCTGATGGCCCGTGTCGTGCCAGGTCCACTCGGTATAGGGCGGCCTGCTGGAGCCGATCATGGCGTGGCGGTTGTCGGCCTCGCGACGCACCAAGGCCAGCATCGTCCCGTCCGGCCGGAAACGCAGGGTGGTCTCATTGGGGCGACCGGTCAGGTCCAGCGGGCAGACCCGCTCGTATCGCAGGCCGTCGCTGCTGCGCATGAGCGCCAGGACCTCGCCCTCCGGCGCCCCCGCACGGTACGATACGCCCCAAGCCACCCCATCGTGCCAAGTGACCCGCCACAGCCAATCGCCGGATTCGCATACGGGCACGGGGGCGGTCCAGTCCCGGCCATCCGCCGAGAAGCAGACCCGCGGCTGTCGGCCCACCAACTGACGCTCCCGGTAGACCGATCCGCCGGCGACGATCATCAATCGGCCATCCGGTGTGACCGAGAGCTTCGGGTCGCGCAGATCCACCCCCGATTCGGCGATCAGGGCCGCGCTGGCCCAGTCACGACCGTCGGAGCTGGTGATCACCCGAATCCGCCCATCCCGACCGCCCACGTGGCTGTCGGCCTCGCGAAACGTGCAGAACCAGTGGTCCTTGAAACGGATCAGGTCGGTAAACGCGCTGTGCTCCGCCTGGTCCCAGATCTTGCGCACCTCGATCAGGACTGGCTTATCCATCGTCGTTTCGGCGGCCATGCCATGCCCGCATGCACCCCCTATCAGGATCAGAACGGCGCCTATCCACGCTATTCGCTCGTATCTCATTTTCAATCCTCCCGATTCCCGGCTTGCACGCGAAAGGCCAGGACCGACCGGCCCGCAGCCCCGAAATCACCGACGAGTTTGACCGTGCCCGATCCCGCCGACATCCGTAGTTCACCCTTGAAGGCCGTCCGATCCATCGGCTCGATCGACAGGCCCCACTGCCGGGGCTCCAATTGCCCCCCCTCAGGCAGTGAGTCCAAACGCAGTGTACCACGCACGGGCTTATCGGTGAAGTTGTATGCGAACAGGTGCAGGGCGAATGGCTCGTCGGGCTCGATGCGGTATTCGAAGCCCTGTGACCACGGAACGGGCGCGATCTTCACAGTGTCCCCCCGCGGCACCTGCACCTGAAGCACAATGGGACAGACCTTGTCCTCGCGGGGCTCGGCCGGTTCAGGCTTGCTCAAGGCAAGCCCTTCTGTCTGCCCGGCGGGCAAAACGATAAACACGGCCCGGCCCTCCAACTCAGCGGGCATCGTCTCCAGCCGCCGACCCAGGTAGTCCCAGGCCGACTCGACCCTCCACGCCTCCGGCAGCGAAAACGGTACGCGGGTCTTGTTGCGCTCGGCCCAATCCACGGGTTTCTCCGCCCAGGCGACGAGCACATCCCGCTCCAGGCCATCGGGCCGGGCGCGGAAGACGATCACGTGGGCTTCAGGACGGCCGGGCTGTTCCCATCGGCCCAGGCATTCGGCGCCGGCCAGCAAACGGCCCACCGCCGCCAAGGCCACGTAGGCCGGGCGCGGCGTCATGTCCTTGCGCAGCAGGCCGAACTGCGCCCCGTTATGCTTCTCGTAGTAGTGGCCGAGGACAAAGTGGAAATGTCGAACCGACCCGGCCTGCAGGCTGGAGGCATACGACTGGGCGATATAGCGGGCCTTGCGTAATTCATCTTCGCGTGATAATTCACACCACGGCTCGGGGCCGACGTACTTGAGCCCGCGGTCGGCCTCGGTGACCCAGAGGGGTTTTCCGCAGGCCGCCTGCCGCGCCGGGCCCCACAGCCGCGCGTAATCGTGGGCCCATTCATAGGTGTGGATGTTGTACGTATCGAAGTAGGACCAGACTTCGTTATCCAGCAGGCCCTCGGTGTGCCGTGTGGTCGGCAGCGTGGTGTACACGTTCCAGCCGACGATCACACCGGGGTCACCGGCCTTGAACCCCAGGTACGCGGCTTTCTGATAACTGCACATCTCATCCACCGTGTGCCCGCCGAACATCTCGATGTTCGCCTCGTTCCACGGTTCCCAGGCGTGCACTTTGCCCGAAAACCGCCGGGCCATCGCCTTGCAGAACCGATACGCCAGCCGCAGATCGCGAGGGAAGCGCCCCCCGGCCAGGTCACCGTCCAAAATCGTATCCTGTGCCCACGAGGGGGTGCTGTGGAAGACCTGCAACACCTTCAGCCCGCGGTCCGTCTGAATCCAGGCGGCCGTGTCGTAGGTCGTCTGCCCCGGGGTCAATTGACCCGGCAGGGCCTCCATCTCGCGCCAACTGAGCCGATCGCGCACCCAGTTGACCCCGGCCACGGCCGCCAGCGAGGCCAGTCTCGCCTGGTCCATCGGTTGACTGTTGGCGAACCAGGCCGTCGCCGAATCCACGCACACCGGCGAATCCTGTGGGATGGGGGCCTTGAGCCGCTCCAACACCGCGGCGGTCGTCCACTGAACGCAGTCGCCGTCCGCATCCAGGAACTCGACGCGATACCAGCCCACACCCAGATCGCCCAGTCGCAAACGCGACGCAACCAGCGTACGACCCGGCTGCATATCGCCGTGGTCGATTTGGCGGTCGGCGTCGTCGAGCACCCGCCACGATTGCGCGTCTTCAGGCATGTCCTCGGGCAGTCTGACCCAGACCGTCTGCCCGCGAAGATACACGTTGCCCGGATGACCGCTCATCGGTTCGGGTATCCCTCGCTCGACGACCTGGCCGTCTTCGACGGCCACGGCCGGCTCGACCGCGCCAACACCCAAAAACACACAAACGATCATCCCGACGATGAGCTGCCGCAACGTGTTGTATGGCCTCATCACACTCTCCTGTCTTGTCGTTGGACTCAGAAGAAGGGGCAACCTATGGCCCATCGCCGGCGATTACATCCAACTCGGCGACCGAGGCGAAGCGCTGGCCCTCGATACCGGCCACGGCCACGAACCGCACGTACCGTCCCTCCGTCGGTGTGTCGAATCGAATCGTCTTGAGTTCGCGGTTCAACGGCGGTTCGCCACGGGCGACGGGCTCGCCCCAGCGCTCCGGGTCGTCGCTCACGTACACGGCGTACCGCGAGATCCAGCCGTTGCGCATGTCCTGACGGGGCAGGTACGTCAGGCCACGCAAACGAACCGGCCGACGCAGGTCAATCACGATGTCGTGCGGATAATCCGGCGGCGTCGGCGTCCAGGCGGTGTGCCAGATCGTATTGGGATTGCCGTCAATGGCGTTTTCGCCCTCGTAGCCCGGCTCGTGGCTGTCGGTTCGCAGCACCCGTGCACCGAGCGTATCGATCAAGCGGGGCGGGCGAAACAGGCCCCGGACATCCTCGACCCGCAGCTCATCGGTCGGATCGAACGCGTCCCGCATCATGTAGTCCAGCAGGGATCTGCGCAGGGCCTTGGCCGGCAGCCGCTCGTCCAGGTCGTTTTCGATATCCATGCTGCAAGCCAGGAGCCTGCCCCCCGCGACCTTGGCCTCGAAGAGCAGACCCAGCCGACGGTTCGTCACCCAATCGTCGATGACCTGCACGATCGGACGGAACGTCGGCGGCAGCTCGTCCAGCACCATCGCCTGGCTGCGGCTGATCAGGTACCACCACTGCCAGTTGGTATGCGAGTCCGTGGGAAACCCCGCCAAGGCCGGATGCACCGGGTCGCACAGGATTCCCAGCGTGTGGGGCGGTTGACCACGCGTCCAGGCCGTGTTCCAGAAGATGCTCGAAAAGCCGATCCCCACGTCCCCGGCGACGCTGCCTCGCGCAGGCAGAAGCAACACTCTGCCGCCCCGCTGCAAGACCGCCAGGGCCGCGTCGTCCAGGGCATGGGCTACGTACACCTCATCCGGCACCGGGCGAGCGGGTGCCGGCGGATACACCCACAGGTCCCAATCATTGGCAACGTCGGCGCCCTCGACGGCGATCTCCAGATTGACCTTCGCCGGGGCCTTCACATCCGACCAATCGAACCGGATCGGCCCAAGCTCGGTGCCGTTGCCGACGGGGATCATTCGGGGCGGCAACGACCCGTGTCGGACGACCCGGCCATGGACATCCCACAGTCGCCAAACGCACCGACGATCCAGAGGCTGCGATCCGAAGTGCGCGATCTCGGCGGTGGCCTCGAACGGCTCATCGGCCGACCAGGCCCGCTTGGCCACGCGCAGCAAGGGCACGGTCGGCCCGCAGAAGCGGTGATGCTCGGCGGCAGTGATATAACCCTTCTCGTCCCAGAAGGCATCGAGCACGCCCACCAGGGCCGTGCCCTGGCCCGGAAAATCATGCAGGTCCAGCAGTTGGAATCCGCCGATGCCCGGCGTGCGCAATTGCGACTCGATATCCTCCTTGTAGCACAGGGCTTGCAGCTTGCCCGAGGCGATAAGGAAATCGTGGGCCTGGTCGAGCATGTGGTTGGCCGCGAGCGAATCACGGAATACCTCGAAGTTGGCCGCGCGGAACACCCCGGTGTACTTGGCGATCTCATCGAAGTTGGGATACACGCACCACTGGCCGATCTCGTGGCTGACGACGGGCGCCTCGTGCTGGGCGACGAAATCGCGATAGTCGGTCATCGTCTCCGGCGGACGGGCATTAATCCGGCTGCGGAGGCCCTCGCCCCAGGCCTGGATCCGAGGCGCGGGTGTGCTGTGGAAGTCGTTTTCGGCAATGATCGGCCAGCCGGCGGCGCTGGTGTACAACCGCCGCGGGTCCTTGCGTTTCCAGTACGTCACCAGTTCTCCCAGCCAGCGCTGCTGATTTCTGCCCGCCGGCTCGTTCCCGTAGGCCAGCATGCAGAAGGAGGGATGATTGCCGTACGCTTTGAGGATCCGATCCCCTTCGGCATAGATGAACGCGTCGATCGGTTTGCCATCCCCGATGGTCGAGCCCTGATTGGCCCAGGCGGCACATTCGACCTGGAAATATACGCCCACTTCGTCGGCCGCGGCGAACGCCGCCTCCGGCGGACACCACGAATGAAACCGGATGTGGTTCAACCCGTGCGCCTTGGCGATGCGCAGAATCCGCCGCCATTCGGCCTTGTCCGTCGGCGGATAGCCCGTTTTCGGAAAGATGCAGCACTCCAACGTGCCGCGCAGGATCGTCTTGCGCCCGTTGATTGTGAACTGCGTGCCCTCCGTGGCGAACCGACGCAGTCCGAATGTGGTCTCCACAACGTCCCGGTCCACTCCGACACGCGTTTCGGCGCGAAGCACGTACAGATTGGGCGAAAACTCGTCCCACAGGGCGACCTGATCACCCAGGATACAGTCCGCCTCGATGTCATTCATCTTGGCCGGACACTGGAGAGGCACTTCGCGTCGGACCAGGACCGGTCCATTGGGATGCGGTCGGACCTCGAGGGCGACCATCCCCCGAATCTCCCCGCCGGTGGCATTCCCTACGTGCATCCGGACGACGGCCGCCCGTCGATCCAGATCGGGCCAGACCTGCACATCCTCGATCCACACCCGGGGCCGGGCCCGCAATTCCAGGCGCCCTACGATCCCGTTCCAGTTCCCCTGCGTATGGTCCGAGACGCTGTGCGCGTTGACGCCCACGCCGATCTTGACGCGGTTGTCCACGCAGATGGTGATCCGATGCACCCCCGCTTCCAACGCCCCCAGGTTGTACACATGCGGACAACTGAGCGAATCCCGCGACCCGACCGCTTGGCCGTCCACCCAGACCTGCGTCTGCCAGTGACACCGCTCCAGAGAAAGCTCCACGCGCCGATCCTCCCAGCCCGGCGGGACCCGTACCAGGCGGGTGTACCAGGCCGCGCCCTTGTAGTACTTCAGCGGCGTCAGCCAGAACGGCACCTTGACCTGGCCCGGCTCGCGATACGGCGCGTACTGCGGCTCGGTGAACCAGGAACGATCCACGATGCTGCCGGTCCAGGGCGTATCGACGGTAATCTCGTCGCCCAGGCCGTTTTCGGTCAGTGACCCCGGCAGATGGACCGTGTGCTCGAACGCGTCGAGCCGATACCACTGCTCGGCCGCTCCCCGGTCCTCCGGATCGAGCCGACAGCGCCAGATCCCGGCCAGGTCCATCATCCGGGCCGGTAAATCGGCCCCGACGGCCTGCACGGTGAGCCCCGCAAGGACGATCACGGCCAGAGACGCCACGTTGAGCAGACCCGATAACGACATCCCGCGTGGATTCCGTGTGTTCGCCATCATCCGACATCCTCCGATTTACACTGGATTAACGGCCACTATAGCCCGACGGACGGGGGGCTGTCAACGAAACCGCCACACGCGTATCGCGCCCGCGACAGGACCCCGTGAGGAACGGGCCGGTTGAGCATCGCTTTGTCGGTTGAGTCGGAGCGGATAAAATGGTAGTATGGTTCCGGACAGGATGAGCGGGAGAACCCATTGGCGGAGGTTGGCGGCAATGATGCATAGGGACATTGTGCGGAATCCAGTCCGGCTGGGGCTGATTGTACTGGTTTTGGCGGTCGGGGCGGCAGTATGCCCGGCCCAAAAGCCTCGTGTGATCGTCCTGACGGATATCAGCAACGAACCGGATGATGAGCAGTCGCTCGTCCGATTCCTCGTCTATGCCAACGAGTTCGAGGTCGAGGGCCTGATCGCCACCACCTCGGTCTGGCTCAAGGACAAGGTGCGGCCGGACAAGATCCTCGAGCGGATCGAGGCCTATGGCAAGGTCCGCGACACCCTGCTCAAGCACGCGCCGGGCTACCCGACGGCCGAGGCCCTGCAGGCCGTGGTCAAGTCCGGGCGGCCGGAGTTCGGCATGGCCGGGGTCGGGGCGGACAAGTCCTCCGACGGCTCCCGGCACATCATCAACGTCGTCGACAAGGACGACCCGCGACCGGTGTGGATCTGCGCCTGGGGCGGGGCCAATTGCCTGGCCCAGGCCCTGTGGGACGTTAAGAACTCCCGCGGCAGCGACGAAGTGGACAAGTTCGTCGCCAAGCTCCGCGTCTACACGATCAGCGACCAGGACGACTCGGGCCGATGGCTGCGGCTGACGTTCCCCAAGCTGTTCTACGTCGTCTCGCCCAGCAGCGTCGACGCCGCCGAGTACCACAAGGCCACGTGGACCGGCATCAGCGGCGATCGGTTCTATCGCAACGGACCGATGCACAAGTTCGAGATGGTGGACAACCCCTGGCTGGAGGAGCACATCATCCAGGGGCACGGGCCGCTGGGCGAGCTCTACCCGAAGCTCGAATACATCATGGAAGGGGACACGCCCTCGTTCCTCGGGCTGATCGACAACGGCCTGGCCAGTCACGTCAGCCCGGCCTATGGGGGCTGGGGCGGACGATACGTACTGCACCAGACCTACGCCGAGACCCGCCCGATCTGGACGAACACCCGCGACAGCCGCGACACCGTCACCGCGGAGACCGGGGTCACGGTCACCAGCGACCAAGCGACGATCTGGCGCTGGCGCGAGGCGTATCAGAACGACTTCGCCGCCCGGATGGACTGGTGTGTCGCCGAGACCACCGACCAGGCCAACCATAACCCCGTCGCCGTCGTCAACGGCCAGGAGGGCAAGGGGGTCATTGAAATCACGGCCCCCGCCGGGGCACAAGTATCCCTCTCGGCCGAGGGGTCGAGCGATCCGGACGGGGATACGATCACCTACCTGTGGTGGCACTACCTCGAGGCGGGTACGAGCAAGAAGCCGCTTTCCCTGGAAGGGCCCGATCGGCCCAAGACCTGCTTTACCGTGCCCGAGGAAGAACCGGGCAAGACCCTTCACATCATCCTGCAACTGCAAGACAACGGCAAACCCAACCTGTTCGCCTACCGACGCGTGATCGTCACCGTCCAGGCGCCGGACCCTGAACCGCCGAAGCCCGATACTAACCCGTAAGAGCGACATTGCTGTCGGGCTTGCCGACTCGTCACCGCGAGGTCGAACGAGGTCACGACCGGTCGGCGCGTGTGTCCGCGGCGTCGGCGGTGGTGGGGCCGGGCTCGATGAGGTTTCTCGCCTTGGGGAACGTGAACGTGGGCGCCCGGTCGTGGAGGGCCTTGCCGAATTCAAACATCGTCTCCTGGCCCTGCTCGGCGATCTCAACCGGCGGAATGAGCAGATTCGCAATCGCCCCCTTGATCCGTCCCCACAGGCCCTCGGCCTTGCCCGCGGCGACGACCGACGCGACGGACACCGCCATCTTGGGCGTCCCCTCCGACCGCTGGAACTCCAGCGCATTGATCCGCACAACCTGCGGATCGTAGCGGTTTTCGTAGCGATAGGCGCCGTCCTTGCGTTTGACGTTGTATAGACCCGCCCGCACGGGGCTGGTGTGTCCGTCCGCGTTGAAGTGCACACGAACAGTCTCGACCTGGGGCTCGTCGCCCACCATACGTCCGATAATCTCGACCCGGCCAAGGCCCTCGCCCTCAAACGCGATATACTCCAGCAGGTTCTTGAGATCGCCGGATTCCTTGTCCCTGGACAGCCAGGCGATCAGACTCGCGGGATCGTATCGGTTCTTGTGCCAGCCCCGGCCCCGCATCTCGAAGCGGCAATCGACCGTGAACTCGTCGCCCTGCCGGGTTTTGTGGTAGTCCGTGATCCGCGAGGTCTGGCTGTTTTCTTCGCTGGCCGAACAGTACACGGCGGTCATGGAAATGACGGGGACAAAATAAAGAAAGTCCGCGGCCTTGTTCACGGTCGTCGCGTTGTCCTGGTAGCTCAGGCTTACCGTCGGCCCGGCCGGCTCACACAAGGCCGCCGCCCCCAGGATGCCCATCACGCATCCCATCACCACGTGTCGCGTGTTCATCATCAATCCCCAAAGCTGCAAAGACTGCATCGTGGTCTTATGGGTATCGGCTGTCTCGGTGCGGCGGGAACAGCGAAACACCCCCAAACGGACGGCATCGGCCATCCGAGGGCACACAGTCTATGCGGGCCGGGCCCGGAAGGCCAGACTTCTTGCACCGATTCAGGCCTTGGTGCCGCGGCCGGCTTGATCCCCATCGCGATAAACGCCGTTGTCCCAGACGCGCCGTGGGAGCTATAATTGATTGATCGAACGGAGCTTACCGCAAGGGAAACCGACCTGGAGAAACACATGGACAGAGTCAGCAGCCGCCACCCCGACTTTTTCAGGTTTTTTACCCCTCGTCCGCTTGGAAAGCTCTCAGGAATGAGGGGTCGGGCCAGCCGCTGCGTGTGGGGGATTTCAGTTATTCTGGTCCTGGCGTGCGGGGGAGCGGGGCGGGGTCTGACGCTCAGTCCGGAGCCATTGTTCGACGGCAAAAACCTGGGGCAATGGCAGGCCGCCGACTACCTGGGCAGCGGGGCTGTCCGCATCCAGGATGGAGCGATCCGGCTGGAGCGGGGAGTTGAGCAGACGGGCATCCGCTGGGCCGGGCGCGTCCCTACGTCGAACTACGAGATCACGCTGGAGGCCCGGCGCATTGAGGGACGCGACTTCTTCTGCGGACTGACCTTTCCCGTGGGCGAGAGCTTCTGCTCCCTGATCGTCGGCGGCTGGGGCGGCAAGACGGTCGGCCTGTCCAACATCGACGGACTCGACGCGGCCGAGAATGACACGACCGTCCTGCTGGACTTCGAGTTTCGCAAGTGGTACCCGATCCGCCTGCGGGTCACGGACGACTGCATCCGCGTGTGGATAGAAGGCGACCGGGTCATCGATGCGGACATCCGGGAGCGGGCCATCAGCACACGGCCGGAGGTCGAGTTGTGCAGACCCCTGGGGATCATGACCTGGATGACCACCGGCGAGGTGCGGGACATCGTGCTGTGGCGGATGGGCGGTGAGCCGCTGCGGTTGCGGATGGCCGATCGGATGCCGGCCAACGAGCGACGCGACCTGCGAGAGCGCATCCTGGCCGATGACGACCTGGAGCATGTGGCCGGCATGGCCCGGGAGCTGCTCAAGAGTGGCTTCGACGCCGGTCAGGGTTATCCCCAAGTGTGGATCCGCGACCTGAACACGTTCATCGAGACCGCGATTCAGGTCCACGAGCCGGAGGTGCTGCGGAGCCAGTTGCTGCGATTCTTCGCCGCGCAGGGGCCGGATGGAGACATTCCAGACGGGCTGGATGCGGCCGGCCGGGCCCACAAGAACACCGTCGAGACCGACCAGGAGACCTCCCTGATTCAGGCCGTCGCACGGTACGTGCGAGTCACCGGCAACCGGACCATCCTCGCTGAGCGGGTGGACGGCAAGACTGTGCTGGAGCGCATGGGGCTGGCGCTGGAGTTCCTGCGGCGAAACCGATGGGACGACCAGCGTGGCCTGATCTGGGGCGCGACGACGGCGGACTGGGGGGACGTGCAGCCGGAGGACAACCCCGGCGTGGATCTATCCGACCGCAGCCACCGGGCCGTGGACGTCTACGACAACGCCATGCTGGCCATTGCGCTGCGGGATTACCTCGAGCTGGCCGGGCCCGATGCGCCGGACCGGGGGCGCTGGGCGGCGCTGTGGCGGTCGGTGCGGAACAACGTGCGGCTGCATCTGTGGACGGGCAGCAAGTTCCGCCCGCACCTGTACTTGGACGGCTCGCCCTGGCCCGATGAGTTCAACGAACAGGTCATCTACTATCAGGGCGGCACGGCTGTCGCGATCGAGGCGGGCCTGCTGGAGGCCGATGAGGCGGCCCGGTCGTTTGAGACCATGATCGAGAACCGCATCCGTGCCGGCGCGACGTCCATCGGCCTGACGCTGTATCCAGCCTACCCGGCCGGATTCTTCAAGAATCCGCAGATGGCCCGGCCCTACAGCTACCAGAATGGCGGCGACTGGACCTGGTTCGGCGGGCGGATTATCCGCCAGATGATCCGGCACGGCTATATCGAGGCGGCGTATGAGGAATTGCGCCCGATGGTCCGCCGCGTCATCGAAAACGAGGGCTTCTACGAATGGTACACGCTGGACGGCAAGCCCCGCGGCTCCGGGGCGTTCCGCGGCTCGGCCGGCGTGCTGGCCACGGCCATCGACGAACTGCGCGCCTGGGCGGCTCCTGATGAAGGGCGAACCCAAGTCAGGTGGACACGCAGAGATGAGCCGTGACCGAAAGAATCGGCCCGGCCAACGACCCAATACTTAGCGACAGGGAGACCCTACAAGCCACGATGAAAGACAGGCAACCTGTAGAGTGGGGGAGGCCCGCCAGTCCAGAGAAGCGCGGCTGCGACTGTCATTGCGTAAGGACGCAAACGCATATTGGGCCTCGTGTCATTGCAGAGCTATGATGAGGACCACGCCAAGAATGATTACTCCGATGACCACGAGAACGGGAACGATGAATTTGGTGTCACCACCCCGGATGTGAAGATCGTATGTCCCCGATCCAGTCTCTCCCTTCATGCGTTTCGAGTAGATTTTTCGCTCGTGATCAAGTCGCTGAACGGCGTCGAGTCCAACAGCAAGATCGTGTTCCGCAACCTCGCTCTTGACAGACCTCCTCAGAAGGTCACCTCGAATCTCAACGTCTTGCTCCTGCAGCTTCTTGAGGATTGCGCGCTGCTCGTTTTCCGACAAGTCGCGGAAACCCGTAGGCAGCTTCCTTTCAACGTCAAGACGCCGCAAGCCGCCCTGTTGATCGCTTTCGCTCATATTCTATGACCTCCGATTTTAGTCGCTGAAGTCTGCCCCAAATCGAACCAATGATACTGAAAAGGACTATACCCAGATAGAATAGGATGGACCAGTATCCCTCAATGCAGAGCCATGCGACAACCACACCACTCAGCACCAGAACAAGACCAAGTTTGAGTGTTTGCTGAACAATCGCATAACGAAGGCGCAGCAGGTTTCTCTTCTGCAAACGGATACGAAGTAGACCGCCTTGGCCCTGGATATTCAATGTCATATCATATTCCTGATCAGCACTCGTTCGCTGTAATTGGGCGACGACACCCTGAATATCGTCGATCGCCAATTGGCGGTTCACATGGCCAACCGCTTCCGCTTTACAATAGACGAGTGCGTGATCGAGCAAAAGGGCTCTGTACCATTTCCGGAACTCTGTCACAAGCCTGGGCTCTGACATCGAAATGGTGAGTTGAGATTCTCCCGGAGGCACGTAGCTGTCCAGGGCGAGAGAGCAATCCAAGAGATCGATCTGATACGACAAATCCACGCTCCCATCGAGATTAGGCAGGATGTCGTGCAGTAACATCAAGTCCTGGCGGACCCATGCGTATGACTGTCGGAGGCAGTCCAACATGGTAAACCTGAACACGCTTAGGAACTCATCCAGTTCGGTGGCAGGGAAAATCTCTTTCACAAACCAATCAAGCGCATGCTCGTTTTCCGCAATCAACGCGGCGAGACGTCGGTAGGCAGTCTCGAGCTCGGATGTCTGGATGCGAGACACCTTCAACGCGGCCTTCTGTTGGCGGATCACGGAAGGTATCTGGAACGAAAGCAATTCGAATTGCTTGGCCTTGGATAGGAAGGGCGGCACACATTCCAGAATTCGGCGTTCTGTCTCGGCTGCCATTCTAGTGGTTCCAGATTTCCATCTTGAGTAGGTCTTGAGTAAATATTTTTTCGGTCCCTCACCATACTTGGATTCGTAGAAACGCGAGAACCGCTTGAAGATGACCGGATCGAAACTGAAGAATTCGGACCTAACGAATTGCAGCGACTTCCAGTATGATGTTTCTTTGGGATACGATGGACGACTGGACCTTGCCCGCGAATAACGCCGACGGCGTCGCCGGTACCCGCGTCTGGTATGATATGGAATCATTTACGTTCAGCCCTCCAAATCCATGGAGGCTCCGGAGTGGGTGAAGCCCAGAGGCCGAAACATCGAGCCTTGGCCTCTTGCTCGGCTGTGCAGAGAACCTTGTTGACTGAGTTCACTCGATCGCACCATGCGTGTCCCCCCGCAACCATCGCGTAGTTGACCCATGTGGTGCCAACGTGCACAGTGGCGATGTATCGACCATATTTTCCCTTTCCAACCTCCGTGAGAGTAACGTTGCCGGACTTGAGCATAGCCTGGAGCGCCTGTTTTGCCTCAAGACCGTACAGTTGCCCCAACTCAGGCGCGTCGATTCCGCGAAGACGGACGCTGATCTCAAGCCCGTCCGCCCCGACGAGCGTGAGACTGTCGCCATCGGAAATTCGCACCACGGTGAACCGGCCCCCGACAGCCGGACTGGATGACATCAGGCTCGAAACGCTCGTCAGTGTTGGCACATCCTCCATAACCCGCGTATGTCTGAGCAGAGCGAACGTGAAGACGGCGCACGCGACAAGACCGAAGACACCCGTAAGCCACAGCACCCAAGCCTCCTGTTCACGCCTTAACCTGGTCATTTTCATTCCATTCCAGTTTACACACCACACGTGGCTAGAGAGTTGTCTGCTCTCTAGATCGCACATCCTGCCGCCCAGGCGGAGCCGAGGCCGGCGGGACACCCGACGCCACCAACGCTGCAGCGTCCGGTAACCCAATCCACCGTGCCCTTGATCGGGACCGTACTCCAGGTATCGGCGATCCACAAGCGGAGGGTCACCTGAACGCCCCCAAAATGCCGCTCAGGCCACGGCAGCACTCTAGCATGTCCCAGCAGCAACTCGCCACGACCGCTATGGATCGAGTGTTTGTCCACAACGCCGGGCGCGTACCCCCTGCCCGTCATCGCGCGGCCGCCTCTGCGGAACCTGCGTATCGTGGATGATGGCCACGCGATGCCGTGGGACGGACTGCGGTTGACGTTCCGCGGCTCGGCCGGCGTGCTGGCCAGGGCTATTGACGAGCTGCGGGCTTGGGCGATAGAATAGGACGAATGGAAAGGCTGGGCCAGCGTGAGCAGGTTGCCCACCCGTTGCTGAAAGGACGCCGCACGAATGAAGTTGCCTGTCTCTCAAGCCGCGCTGGTCGTGATAGCCGTCGCGGTTCTGGCCTTCGCATTTCAGGGACGTCGCGGCATCTGGCAGCCTGACGAGGGGTATTACGCGGGTACGGCCGTCACCATGATGCACAGAAACAGCCTCCTGATTCCGTATCTTGGCGAGGAGGAAATTTTTCTGGACAAACCGCCCTTGATTTACTGGGGGATCCTCGCAGGCATTCAACTCTTCGGCCAGACCGAGTTCGCGGCACGCCTATTCCATGCGGTCAGCTTCGCGCTGACGTGTGCGGCCGTGGGTGCCCTGGCGTGGAGTCTGTTCCGCGACAAACGGCTGGCTTGGGCTTCGGCCTTGGTCTACGCCACCATGCCCGTGCCGCTCATCGCGGCCCATTTCATCACGCCGGATGGATTGCTCGTCCTGTGGACGACCTTGGCCGGGCTGTGCTTTTGGAAGAGTACACAAGCGTCCGGCCGTGCCGCGGGGCTGTGGAAAGTGCTGCTGGCCGGCGCTGTGGGCCTCGGTTTTCTAGCGAAGGGACCGGCCGTTTTGATTCCCTGCGTGGCGATGTTCGTCTTTCTGCTCGTCCGCCGACGGGCGATTGGCTACTTCTGGAGCGGCTGGTCGCTGGCGGCCCTGGCCGTGTTTTGTCTTATCGGTCTGGGCTGGTATGCGTACATCTCGTGGCGGCTGCCCGGCGCATTAGCTTATTTCTTTGACAACCAGATTTGGGGCCGGCTTGTCTCGGAAAAATACCGCCGAAACCCCGGTCTGACCGGTGCGTTGATCTACGTGCCCGTACTCCTGGCGGGGGCCCTTCCTTGGTCAGCGGCCTGGTTCGACCGGCGGCGATTGCGCAACAGCGTTTTTTCGAAGAACTGGTGGCAACAACTTCCGGACAACCCAGCAAGGCTTTGGCTGGTTTGCTGGATCGGCATTTCCATGCTGATTCTGACGTTGGCAAGTTCCAAGCTAGGACTCTATGCATTACCCGTCTTTCCAGCGCTGGCGATCATTTCAGCACAATTATGGGGCCTTGGCATGGAACTGAACTCTACCAACACCTCATCCGGACCATGCCGTGTATCTCTACGAAGCGCTGTGCTTGTCGGGATATGGATCACGCTGCTCGCGGGCGGACGGCTGGCCCTGGCATGGTACCCGACACCCAAGGACATGCGGGCCCTGTGGACGGCCATACAGGACCGGCTACCCAGCCTGGAGTACGAGATCTGCACGGTTGATGATCGGGCCGATGGACTTTTATTCTACGCGCCGATCACGCTCGAACACCTGACCGACGAAGACCGAGCCTATCCCACCTACACGGGGACCGAGCACCTTCTGGTGGAAATACAGGAGATGGCCGACGAGGGTGAACGCATTGCGTTACTCGTTCAGGACGACCATGAGCGGCTGGAAACCTGCACGCTTTTGCGACGAGCCAACGTACCTTACCGAATCCTCCCCCTTCCGGGACATCGCAACTTGATTATTCCCGAGGTCCGGCCGTCTTTGAGCCCTGCCAAGGCCCTTGGCCCGGCCGATGGCCCTTGAGCTCGTCCAGCAGTGGGTGGTCGGGGATTATCCCGGTGCTGTAACATCGGGGTCCTGCGGCGAGGCGATAAGCCCGTGACCGACATCCCAAGAAGGGCCGGTCCTCAGCGTCCGCCGCATGGCCTGCCGTCTTCCATCAGTTCCCGGTGATCCTCCGCCAGGGCACCGCAATTCGGTTGCCCATCGGGCCCGGTCTGGCCACAATGGGGGGTGCAGGTTGACCGGGCTTGGGGAAATCGCCTCGGCGCGATCAACGATGACCGCAAGGGTGGCGTTCAGGAAAGGGCAGGCCATGTGTGGTATGGCGGGTGCACTGGTAGTGATCGCAGCGGCTGGAGGGCTGACCATAGAGCAGGACCGGCAACTCAGTGACCACGTGCGCCTTGTCGCCGGGCCGGTGAACGGGGCCGTGATCGAGCAGGATGGTCGGTGCCTGGTGGTCTACGGGGCGCCGGCGGACAAGGTGCGGACCGCCGAGAGGGTCCTGTTCACCCATGCACGGCGGGACGTGGCCGAGGCCGGCCGGGCCCTGGTGGAGCACGGTGCCCTCGCCGTGGCACCGGTGGCCGAGGAAGTCCTCTTCCGTGAGCCGCGACGGTTCTGGGAAGACTGGCCGCAGAAGCGATTCTATGACTTTGAACAGCAGACCACAAAGATCCTCACCGAGCCGATCCCCCTGGGTCGGACGGTCAAGGGGGGCGATGTGCTGGACTGGCGGGGCCTGGCGATTGAGGTGGTCGACACGCCCGGTTATACGCGGGGTGCGGTCTCGTATATCGTGACCGTGGATGGCGTGCGGTACGGATTCGTGGGCGATGTGATCTACGGCGAAGGGCACCTGCTGGACCTGTACAGCCTGCAGGATGCCGTGTCCGATGCACGAATCGGGCACTACCACGGCTGGGCCGGGCGGATGGGCGAGCTCATCACAAGCCTTCGGAGATTGCAATCGAAAGGGCTGGACGTGATGGTGCCGGCGCGGGGCCCAGTGATTCACCGACCGGCCGAGGCGATCGACACCCTGATCGCGCGACTGCAGGCGGTGTATCGCAATTACCTGTCGGTCAGCGCGGGGCTGTGGTATTTCCGCGAGGGCTACGATATCCTGGCCCGGCGGGTCCTGGGCGAGAATCCCGATGTGCCGTGGATGACGCAAGCCGAGCACGTGGCCAAGCCGCCCGCGTGGGTCGTCCCGATTCACAACTCACGCCTGCTGCTCGGCGAAAGCGGCCGGGGCTTCTTGATCGACTGCGGGGGCAAGGCGATCGTGGAGGAGGTGCGGCGGCTCAATGAAGGCGGAACGCTGCGCGGGCTCGATGGGTTGTTCATCACGCATTACCACTCGGACCACACGGACGCCGTGGAGGAGCTCTTGGCGCGGTTTGACGTGCCCGTGTACGCGGTGCGGCCGTTGGATGACATCCTGGCCAGGCCGGGCGCGTACCGCCTGCCCGTCATCGCGCGGCCGCCTCTGCGGAACCTGCGTATCGTGGACGATGGCCACGCGATGCCGTGGGACGGACTGCGGTTGACGTTCCGCGATTTTCCGGGGCAGACGATCTACCACAGCGCCCTGCTGGCCGAGAGAAACGGCGAGCGGATCCTGTTCGTGGGGGACTCGTTCACGCCGACGGGGATGGACGACTACTGCCTGCAGAATCGCAACCTGCTGCACGAGGGCCTGGGATACCTGTACTGCCTGGACGTGGTGCGCGGGTTGCCCGCGGGCACATGGCTGGTCAATCAGCACGTCCTTGAGCCGTTCCGATTCTCGGGAGCGCAGATCGAGGTCATGGAGCGGGCCCTGCACGAGCGGCGGCGGTTGCTGGCCGAGGTGTTGCCGTGGGATGATCCGAACTACGGCATCGACGAGCGGTGGGTGCGGTTCTACCCCTACGGACTGTCGCTGCGGCCTGGCGGGTCGGGCACGCTCCAGGTGCGGGTGTTCAATCATTCGGCTCGTGAGCACACGTACCGGCTCCGGCTGCACGGCCCGGAGGGCATAGTGGTCGATCCCGAGGCCTTCGAGCTGACCGTGCCGCCCCGTACCGAGACCGGGCACACCGTGCACGTCGAGGCCGGTCCCGCCGCCCGACCCGTGGAGGTCCTGACGGCCGATGTGACCTTCGACGGCCGCACCCTGCCCCACTGGACCGAAGCCCTGGTGGATGTGGCCGCGGCGCAGAATCCTTGACGATGCCGCGCCTTGGAAAACGCCGGACACCAACAAAAGGCACGGACATGTAAGGGCTTGGAGGCCTATTGACTGGGTGATGAGGGACTGGAACCCCGATCCGACCCGCCCTGCCTGGACTGGTACGGATATTGCCGCAGACTGACATTCACGCAGTTGTAGATTTTAGACAACGTGCTTGCCTTCTGCCTCTGGTGAGACTATTTTGGGGATGCCAGCGGAGCAATGGCAAGTCGGTCTAGCAGTCCGTTGAAAAACGT
>NPIE01007399.1_pt1 | contig 26925 bp, 17 predicted proteins | sample 8637661 | NCBI WGS metagenome assembly NPIE01 (sample SAMN07420842, study PRJNA396082) | bioreactor metagenome | isolation source: sample BA12 brine-fed electro-methanogenic bioreactor BA | place: Japan: Kochi | collected 2016-12-09 | reverse complement strand
GGTGCCAAAGTGGTCCGATTACTCAGAAACTGCTGTTTTTCTAATCAAATGTCCTACCCAAGTAATCGGATCACTGGCAAATTGCGTAGGAAAGTGAACCGATCACTCGGAAACTGTTGGTTCATTGCTCAAAAGAACTTCCTAAGTGATCGGGTCACTGGGCAACCGGGCACTAAAACCTGCTCATAAATTCAGGCATTTCTGTTTCGGAAGGAATATCCATTTTTTTCCGTAAACGATGCCGGCTTTTTTGAATGGCGGCTGGTGTAACATTCAGCATTTTGGCGATCTCTTTTGTGCCCAGCCTGATGCGGTAATAAGCGCAAAGTTTGAGTTCATTCTGGCTTAACTGAGGATATTTTTGCTGCAAATTGTGAAAGAAGCCGGGATTGACTTCTTCAAAATGCAATTTGAATTGCTCCCATTCCTTGTCAATGCTTATGTTTTCTTTAACAATCTGATTTACTTTAACAAAACACTTGTGAAAATCGGTGGGTTGTTTTTCCTTTATTTTCTCAAGCTCATTGATGATATTAGTCATCGCTTCATTCTTGTTAATGGCATGTAAAATCCTGGAGGATAACTCCCTGTTTTTTTGTTCCAGTTTTTCGGTTTGCAGTTTGTTGATTTCCTGCTCGGCAAACAACTGATCCTCCAGCCTTGCTTTTTCAAGTTCCCTGACTTTGCTTTCTTTTATAAACAGTTGGGTTTTCTGTTTGAGCGTTTTGTTTTTTAGCCTGAAGAGGAAATACAATAAGACGGACAGTAGGATCAGCGCTGCAATACCGATCACAAGTACAAGGTTTGTTCTTTTCTGGATTTTTATATTGCTACGTAAAATCGTGTTCTCCTTTTCCTTCTTTTCCGTTTCGTAACGGGTTTGCAATTCATTGATAATTTTGGTCTGGTTGCTGGTAAACAGTTTGTCTTTCAATGCTTCCAGCTCTTTCTGGTAATTCAGTGCTTTCTTGAAATTTCCCTCAATCTCGTAAATGTTTATCAAACCTTTGTAGATGTCCGGCAGTAATTCCGTATAATTTTCTTTCATGGAAGATTCCAGGCTGGCGTTTAAAAGCTGCAAAGCTCTGCTGTATTTTTTTTCACGGATAAGGATATTGGCGACTTTTGTTTGGACACTTGTTTTTAGCACCACTGATCCGATCTTATCACTCAGTTGCATAGCTCTCTCGAAATAAGACTTTGCCTGAAGAGTGTCGAAGTAATGTTCGTAATACAGATTACCAATATTAATCAACGATTCAACCAGGGCATGTTTTTCCCAAACCGTATCTCTCAATTGTAAAGATATCAGATAGTAATATAGCGCCGAATCGTAATTCTCTTGAGAAGAAAACTCCGTTCCAATATTATTATAAGCCATTGCAGCGATCGAAGCAGTGTAATTTCTGTTGATGACCTTTAATGCATTTTTATAGTACTCGATTGCTTTGTCATGGTTTTTCCTTTCACTGTATATTGTTCCGATGTTATTGTAGGTGGTGGCAATGCCATGGATATCATTTAATTCATCTTTTATCTGCAAGGACCGCAGAAAATATTTGATGGCTTGTTCGTGACGGCCGGTTTTTTTATAAACAACCGCAATGTTGTTGAGATATTTGGCCATAAATTCTTTATTTCCCAGGACTTCAAATAATTTTAAGGCTTCCTGGTATTGATCCAGGCATTTTTTGTAGTCTCCTTTGAAATAATACACATTGCCTTTCAAGGCCGTTGCCATGGCAAACTCCATCTTAGATTCTGTTTCCAGGCTCAATTGAATGGATTGGTCATAGTACTTTAATGCCGAATCATATTCTCCTTTGCTATTATAAAGGATAGCAATATTGTTCAACACGTTTTGAATTTCTACTTTGTTGTCGGTTTCTCTGGCCAGCTTCATCGATTTATTTAAATATTCCGTGGCCTTATTGTAATCTTTCAATCGAATATAGGATGCCGCAATATTGTTCCAGGCAAGGATGATCAGGTCAGTGTTCCCTTTGGTTCTTTTTGCTGTTTCAAGTGCCTGTAGATATTTTGGAATGGACTTTTCGGTTTCCATCTGGTTGTAATAAATCATCCCAAACAAAATATAGGATTTTACCAGCCATTTATAATCCGGTATGCGTTCGAATATTTTAATGGCGCTTTCAATAAGGGCGATTGAATTTTCAAAATGATAATTGTAAAGCGATATTTTTGAAATTTGGTACAATGCTTTGGCTTCCCAATCAAGTTTGTTTGTGGATTTTGCATATTCAAGCAGGCTGTCGGCCCAGTGTTTTGATATTTCAGATGAGTCCATTAAATAAAAGCGGCTGATCTCGAAACATGAAGCAGCCCAGTCATTGCCGGTTTGAGTTGTCATGAGCCGCTTAAGACTGTCTATATTAACACTCTTTGCAAAAGGAATTATAAATAAGAAAATCGCAAGAATTACGATCCTTCTCATGCTTGTTAATTTGATGATCAGGTAAATGTAATAATTCTTAAGAAGTTAGTGAAATGTTAATTTCAAAAACATTGCTTGTTTAATATATTTATGTATGGTCTTTTGCATCTCCTGAAAGCTGGGTGCTTTTGTTTTTGCTATTCCAGCATACCCTTCTTCTTTTTACGGTAAGCTTTGAATCCCCCATAGGCACCTCCCAGTCCCAGCAAAATAAGCAGCCCACTGCCAACAGGAGCACCCCGGCCACCGGATTGGTTGCCGGTTTGATCATGCCCCGGTGGCGGGGGAGGAGGAACATCCTGGGAAAAGAGGACAGGGGGTAATAACAGACTTATTATCAGTGCTAATGTTGGTATATGTTTTTTCATCTTGATGTTGTTTTTTTGTTCAGAAGTTCAATTGTTTTTATTTTTTATTATCAATAAACAAAGACTTTCTTGCTTAAAACCTTTTTGTTGCTGATTACATTCACCAGGTAATAAGCAGCAGGAACCTGTAACTCTATCTGCTGTTGTTCGCTGCCATCCAGCTTTGTTTGTGTGATCTGCTGGCCGTAGAGGTTGAATATCCTGATGCTTCCTTTCTGGTGTCCAGGATTGTACAGATTGATCGTATGATTGCTTGTCCAGATATGAATTGGATCCTCATGGGTCTGCAGCTCTTCTTCTCCAAAGGCTGTCTGGGTGAAATGCAGCACAAAGCGGTTGGTGATGCTGCCGGGTTCATCCAGTGTGCAGGTGTATGAACTGCTTTCTTTCAGATCTGTTGTAATATTGGTTTTATGGTCTTCCAGGTAAATGTATATTTCATCCGGGATTTGATCAATGCTTACGGCTTCAAAGGTGTAAGTTCCTTCATGAGTGATATCCAATCCAACAGGAATTGAGTAGTCTTCTTCGAAAAGTGGCAGTGCCTGGATAGCAAAATCCACCCCGTTGTCCGACACGAGTCTTGTATAAAGTGCAATATCAGGATTTCCCTTCATCTTACCAATGTCGTATGATGGATCGAGTCCCTTTGTCATATCTTTATTGAATCCAATTGCAGCAATATTATTCAATTCCATCCCCTGGATCCCGAGTTCGAAAGTGGGCCAGTATTCTCTGCTCTTATAGTATTCGCTATTATCATGGCCCATCATATTCGCATTAAATTCAAAATTACCTCCTCCCGGAACAACTTTAAGCATGAATGCCTGACCGGGTTGCACATAATTCTGGTCTATCCTGGTCCTGCCTGAAATATCAGCATTGCTGATCACCTTGTAATCATCATCACCATAGGTGTAACCAGATTCCTCATCCCAAACATACAGGGCTTCATAATTGTCGTCCAGCAGCAGATTGTTCGCATCCAGGAACTTCCCAACTGTTAGTGCATTGTCCGTTACACCTAGAGATGAAGTAAAGGGATTTCCAGCCAGGTTCCAACCCCAGCCTTTGTCGGCAGTATAGGTAGCATTAAAACTTGTGTTGCCGGTCCTCAGGGTTCCTGAGAAACTAAGATCTCCGGCTCCATTCCTCGTAATTGCATAACCTTTGGCATTGCCAAATTCGGTATCGTTGAATGCTACCGGATTTCCAGTTGAACCAAAGATGATCCAGTAATCCTGTTCTTCATCCCAACGATAGAAGCTGTAGTTACTGCCTCCATCCGGAGAGTAAATGGAATTGTTGGTCATAAAGTCGGTATTGATCAACTGTCCGCTGACAGGGGATGACACATAATGCCAGGTATTTGCACGGGAAGCTTCATCCAAATATCTTTCAAATGTAACACTCCCGGTAGAACTTCCTCCTACAATGAGGGAACCAGTACCTGTTGGCCCTGAATAAACCGTCAGGTAGCCGTCAAGTCCCCAGATAGTCGTATAGAGGTTTTTATCAATTGTCAGGAAAGCAAGTTCTTTAATACTCAGAACAGAATTATGCAACATGTAAAGAGAACCTGTAATTGTTAAGTCTGTATTTGCCTCCAGGTTCGTTGTGCCAATATTAAAAACACTCCCGTGGATAGTATGTGAACCATTGTGGTTAAATGTCAGGGTAGCGCCATCTCCAACGACAAGATTTTTCATTTGGATCACTGAAGTAATCTCCGGATCATAGGCTGTTGAGTGGTCCGGAATACCAACATTTACACTGTTAGAGTTTGGATAAGCCCCAAGGCTCCAGTTGCTTCCGGTAGACCAGGAAGTGGAGGATGCATTGAGCCATGTGTTAAAGGCTGCTGATGAAGTCCACTCAGGGCTTATAAAGCTTCCGCCCGAATTGCCACTCCAGGTGCCATCGCTCATTGCCTGATCTTCATGCCCAAAGTCCTGTACAAGCTCTCCACTGCTATTGTCAAAATTATAGTAGGCTACAAGTCCTGATTCATTGCCTGTAAGTGTATTGCACATATTCTCAATGATCTGGCTTGGAGAGCGGGCAACCGACCATACCCGTACTTCGTCTATCTTTCCATCGAATCTGCGATCCGGATACTCGGCGGCTCCGCCGATGCTCAAATTACTCCCATTATCGTTTATGCTCGCACCTGTACTTCCACTATTGACTTCTTCTCCATCGACATAAATTTTCATATTTGTTCCATCATAAACGCCTGCAACATGATGCCAGGTGTTGGTGCTCAGTGAATTAGTCGGACTGACCACTTCATACCAACTGCTGCCGTCACCCAGGTTAAAGCTCAAAATTCCCGAGCCGCCACATCTGAGTGTATAACCTTCCACAGAAAGACCGTGTTTATCAATAATGGGATTTTCATGGCTGTTTGATGCGAAGTTGTCTGCATTGATCCACGCTTCCAGGGTGATTTCCGTTCCGGTGATCTGCAGCCCGGTACCGTTTCCACAATCCACATAATCATCAGTTCCATCAAGCTCAAGGCACGTTTTCGGACCAAAAAAGGAGGAGGATGTTTCCCATTCGTTTCCTGACATATTGTTTAGTGAACCATGATAAGTTCCTTTTGCATCTGCGACCGCTGTGCTCCCATCCACTTCGTTTAACTTATAATACGCCAATAGCCCGATTTCCGAATCACTCAGTTCGACATACATATTTTGTCTGATTTCTTCTTGTGTTCTGGAACTACTCCATATCCGGACTTCATCCATCAATCCGTCGAAATACCGATTATTCGAAGTGGTTCCTCCCATCAAAACAATCGAGGAAGTCGAATTGATATTACCGGAATGTGCTTTGGTATCTTCCAGTACACCATTGATGTATATTTTTACATTTGATCCGTCATAGGTGCCGGCCAGGTGGTACCATCTATTTGTGCTCATTTGAGTGGTGCCATTGCATTTCTTTTCACCGGAAGTTGTCTTTACGACAAATTGAGCACGGTCGTTGTCCTGCATGGCTCCAGCATCATCATCACCGATCCGCAACAAGCCCGATTCATCTGTTTGCCCCAAAATATTGGAGATGTAGGAATCGGGAGATTGGGGATTGAAGGTATGCGGATAAACCCAGGCTTCGAAAGTAAGGGCAGAAAAGCCATCCAGGTTCAAATCCGTGATGCTTACATAATCATCATCACCTGCCAATTCCAGGGCATTGTTCTGTGCCTGGATATTATATGACAAAATGAAGATAAAAGTGAAGAGATAGAAAAGATATTTCATATTACTTGGTTTGGTGTTTTCCAAAAGTAATATTAAAAATCGTTTTCTTGTTTCCTTTTTACCAGTTCCTTTGTCGACAGCAACCCACAGGCCGCCTCAATATCCTGCCCCCGTGAGGTCCGGATGGTTGTGGTGATTCCCTTTTCTTTGAGTGAATCCCGGAACCATTCGATGGTTTTATCATCACTGCTTTCCAGCGGGGTACCCGGGATGGGGTGGAAGCGCAGCAGGTTGATCCTGCCCTTGATCCCGTGCAATAATTTCACCAGTGCATTTACGTGGTGGGCCTGATCGTTAAAACCTTTGAACATAATATATTCAAAGCTCACCCTTCTCTGCCGGCCCCATTCTGTTTCTTTGATCGCCTGCATGACCTGGGGCAGGGAATAAACACTTTCAATGGGCATGATCTTTTTTCTTTCCTCCTCGAAAGGGGAGTGCAGGCTGACTGCCAGGTGGGCCTTGCTTTCTTCCAGGAAGCGTTTCATGCCGGGCACAATGCCGATCGTTGAAACCGTAACACGCCGGGGGGCCATTTCGAAGCCCCAGGGCTCAGTGAGGATCTGAACGGCTTTCAATACGCTCTCAAGGTTGTCGAAGGGTTCGCCCATACCCATGAAGACGATGTTGGTGAGCTTTTCTTTTTCTGGTAAGCTTCTGATCTGATTCAGGATCTGATTGCTGCTTAGCTGCCCCTGGAAGCCTTGCTTCCCGGTTGCGCAGAACAAACAACCCATCTTGCATCCCACCTGGGAAGAGACACAAAGTGTGGCCCTTTCTGTTTCAGGTATGTAGGCAGCCTCGATAAATTTTCCATCTCCTGCCGGGAACAAATATTTTTTGGTCCCGTCCTTGGACTCACTGACTTTGGAGTGCTGTGTAAGCCCCAGCTCGTATTTCTCAGCCAGTTTGCTTCGTGCATCTTTGGAAAGATTACTCATTTCTGCGATGGAGCCAATATCCTTTTTGTACAACCAGTCGGTAAGTTGTTTACCCGTAAATTTTGGCAGTCCTTCCTGGATAGCGATTGCCTGTAATTCCTCCAGTGTTTTCCCGAAAAGTGATTCTTTGTCGTTCATTAAAAATAGATCTCTGCGATGATATTGTTAAAGGGAACACCTTTGTCGATCAGGATGTCCCTGGCTTCCGAAACCATTTCGGAACTACCGCAAAGATAGTAATCATGATCAAGGGGCAGCTCCTTTTGCTCTTTGAGGTATTTGGTGAGTCGTCCTTCGTAAACACCGTCTCCCTTCTCCTGTGAGCAGCAACGGATGTATCGTTCACCCATCATTTCATTCAGTTCTTCCTTGAAAAAGAATGATTGCAGGGTCCTGCCCCCGTGGATCAAAACCTTGTTTTTTCCCAGACCTGATTCAATCATCGAAAGATAGGGTGCCAGGCCAGTGCCGGATGCTATGAAGTATCCCGGGCGGGCCTTGCCGTAAAAACTGCCAAAAGGCCTGGTGCTGTATAAGGTATCGCCGGGCTTCAGCTTGATGAGTTGTTTGGTAAGCGAACCTTTGGGAACGATGTTGAATAAAATCTGTATGCGGTCTTCCCGGTTCCCGCTGGCAATGCTATACAAACGGGGGGCTTCCTCCGGATCCACAGTCAGACCGACCACCTGCCCGGGCACAAACTGGAAAGGCCTGGTATATGAAAGGATGTAAACATCCGGACTGATCTCCCGGATCTCCTCCACCTTTGCTTTAATGATATCTGTTTCTACTTCCATGTTTTTCCTGCTTTGGTATTACAACAGCTTTTCATGCAAAATGTTTTATTTATCAGATGCTTTGTCTTTTTATTTCGTTAGATGTCATTGGTCATTGGTTCCCGATGCGCTTCGCTTTCGGGATTTCACCCTTTGGGCTCAACATTGGTCATTACGGAATCCTCATTCATCTTCCGACCTCATCTCCTGCCTCTAAACCAACTAATTTACTAATCTACTAACGTCTTGTGCGGTTTGTATGAAAGTTCTATATAGTCAGGGTCACACTGAGCGGAGTCGAAGTGTGAGGGCCCAGTCTTCGACTCCGCTCAGACTGACAGCCACTGACTTACAAAATCAAACCGCACAACGCGTTATTCTATCTAATTCAAGCTTACTTTTGAAACATAGCGCTTACTTCCCGAGGTGAACTCCAATATGACGACACCTCTTGGCAAATCCTCAACAGATATTGTCGTGTTTTCTGCGGATACGATTTCTTCATTCCGTAAGAGCCTACCGTATATGTCATAAATGCGTAATACACCTGGGTTTTCAAATTCTCCTGTTATTGAAATTATTTCCTTTGCAGGATTTGGATAGACAGAAAGTCTCTCCGTTCCCGGGATAGATGCGATTCCGGCAAAAAAGTCGGTTGAGTCAACAACCACAAACTGATGCATCATGCTTGTGTCTTCGTGTGTAAGTATGTGACAATGATACATGTACCCCATATCTGCCTGCAAGGGTCCAGGGAAACTATCAAAGCGGGCTTCAAAAGTAAGTGTTGCCCCTGCACGGATGAGTTGCACATCTTTATATCCGAAAAGTTCATCCGGAAGATCCGGATAAATATAGCTTCCGACAGTATCAATCATACCCACTTTGCCTTCATATTCTACAACCTGGAATTGTACTTTATGGATATGGAAGGGGTGAGATTTGTTGGTACTGTTATGGATCACCCATCTTTCTTTTGTATTTACAAGCACGGTATCATTGATCACTGCCAGGTCCATTGCGGTTCCGTCAATGGTCCAGACGTTGCCACTGCCTCCGGATCCCATGAGTGTTTTTTCTCTTGTTTTAAACACGGGGCCGGGTGCAAGACTATAATCCACAAGACTCATGGGCATGCTGGTAACCGGGTTGGGCGATGATAAGCCATAATCAACAACAAAAGCCATCAAGGCATCACCCTTGGTCGTTCCATAATTTGCATCCTGCGGGACATCCAGATTCGACATATAAATCGTATCCCCATTGCTGAATTGAGAAAAGTCCACAAGGAATTCCCTGCGATCGCCTACCGACATCAGGGTGGAATCGGCAGGTCGGGGAGCATCAATATAACCACCGCCTGTAGCCACCATCCACATGACTGTATATTCGGCAGGTGCACTTAATTGGGTAGACAAACCAATGTGAAACATTTTCCTGGGACTACCATTTAATATTCTCAGTCTTACGATTTCGGGCGGAACATTCAAATATCCTCCAACAACACCGTTAATCAATGTATATGGCCCATTACCCGGTTTTTCTCCGGCATTTATGGCGGTGGCAGTTGGCGGTGTTGTGGTGGAATCCAATACAAATCCCTTTTCCTGGATAACGATGGGAAAATCATTTACACCATAGTCTGTTGGCAATTCTGAATATAAAGGGTCATTGTCCGGGTCTTCAACAATGATAAGTCCAGCAAGGCCACGTATGACCTGTTCTGTGGTTAAATCCATCAGGTGGGTATGATACCAGGCAGTCTGAACCTCATCAATAACATCAAAATGCGGTGTCCAGTTCGATCCATTATGTATTACCTGATGCGGTCCCCCATCCATTTCACCCGGGATATTGAGTCCGTGCCAGTGAACGGTAGTATTTGCTCCATCCGGGAGATTATTTGAAATATCGAAATCAAGATGTTCACCCCTGGTAAAGATCAGTGTTGGTCCCAGATACGACAGTTGTTCATTAACTGGTTGCCCTGTTTTATTATAACAATATGTGGCCAGTGGAACATTAATATTAATATCGGTTACTGAGCCATTGGGGTCAAAATTTTGCTCCCCACCAGTGATGTCCATTTCAAAGTCATTTCCCGTCATAAGATAAGGTACCGGGATTTCATTGTTAAATGTTTGTGCGCTCAGGGATGAATATCCAGCAAACAGCATAACAAATAACATATAGGTGATTCTCTTGTATATTTTTATCATAATATTCTAGTTTAAGTTTAAGTGAAAAATGTAAAATACTTTGGTGAAGAGGTGCTAACAGTAGAGTAAACATGTTCAACACAAATCGATGCAATGCTTACTTTGCAATTGCCTATCGCATTGAAACACTCAAATATACTAGCAATTTCCGAGCTTCCTCATTATTTAACAGGAAGTTAACAATATCTGCCTGTTCTAAAAATGTATGTCTGGATATGTTAAGTTATAAATTGCAAAATAATCATTGCGCTTACCCAGGCATCATTTTAGTTTAAAGAGGATGTTATCTAACACTTTAGCTTCGCGCAGTTGCAAGCAGAAAAGCTTCACCAGAAAAATTAGGTGGGAACAGGATTTAGCTACGCAAAGATCAGTGACAGCCTGTAGAAAAAAAACCCTATATCATTTATTCCCCTGAAAACAGATATAAAAACCTTAATCTCTCACCGCTCATCTCTCACCGCTCGCCGTTCAATGCTCACCACCCTTTCCCTACAATAAAGAATACCCGATCTATAATTCAAAGAAGCCTCGTTCTTTAATGTAAAGAATTATGCTTCTTCGAACCAGAGAACACTCCTTCCATACATCATGTACTTATAAGGCTTTCAAAAAAGAAACCCGGCTAGCATTCTGACCGGGTTTCGGTATCCGTCCTACCAATCAGGTATTCCTAATGCAATAAAAATTTTTGTACCTGTATGGATCTTATCGTTCCATGTTTTGAGGCAAGCGTGGCCTAAAGAAATTTTTCTGATTTTGATCGGGTGATTTACTCTCGCCTGAGGCGAAACAAGGTTTTTACTAATTTCTTTTAGAATGAGTTCTGAAAAGACTCTCCCAAAATTTGCTATTTTTGCAATTATATATGTATGAAGTTAAGTTTAAAGATAAAGATTTATATACAGAGGTCTTTGTAAGCGGGGAAAGAACCTCTTCACAAAGAATAAAAGGCTCTAAGGCCTGGGCTGAAATTGCTGCTTATTGTAATGATCATGAAGTAAAGAAGCTATTAATTATTTCAAAATTGAAAGGTTCAATATCTGCAACATCTTCATACCATATTTCAAATTCACTGGAATATTTTGGATTGAATAAAGACATCAAAATATCATTTGTTGAATTAGGAAAACAATCGCTTGAAATGAATTCCATTTCTTCTCGATATTCCAGGCAACGTGGATATGAAATCAGAGTGTTTGATAATGTTGAAGATGCTGTTTCCTGGTTAATTAGCTGAGTTAATCTTATTCGTTGGAAAATCATCAACGACTTCTCCTATGTGCGTTGGATTTGAAATTTGCATTGGTCCTTTTTAACATTTGTATTACAGCACCAAAATCATTCTCTTGCATAGCTTTACGCCGAAAAGGAACACTGCTGTGAAGAAAAGCAGATAAAAATTCAGTATCCCCTATGTTTTCATTTTTTTATCTGCCATCATACTCTTTCGCAGTAAAAACTTCCTGCACTTTCCTTTGGCTCACCTGGACCAGGCCCGCTCTATATATAATTGATAATCACTAATTAAAAGGATCATGCTGCAAAAATGACCATAAAAACCACTGCGAAGCTTTAAACAGTCAATATAATTTCAATAATCATAAATTCTCAAAAGCTGATTCACATTGCAAAATTCACCCCTTATTATGCATCTCCATGACAAAAAAGCCTAATTCAGAATCATTTTAGATTCAGGTAAATACTGAAATTTATATCTTGCGATCAAAATATGTATTGATCCGAAAAATATCGGGTTCCTTATATATTTTAAGCCAGGCATAAATATTATTGAGTATTTGAAGCGGTGATGTTCATGATACGCAAATTTCTGCATAATCTGATTCTCTTTAAACTTGCTGTGATCTTTCTGGCATTCTGCAGGTGCACAGGACCTGAGCCGGAAACGGAAACCATTTCTGAGCAGGTCTTTCTGAACCTTAACGACAGCGTCAAGTATCTCGGAATTGAAGCCTGTAAGGAATGTCATTATGATAAATACCTGTCATATATGAGAACAGGTATGGGATTGTCCTGGGATTCGGCTACCCGATCAAAAAGTGCATCTGTGATCGGTCCTGATTCTATCCTGTATGATATGTACAGTGATCTTTATTTCAGGCCTTACTGGGAAGGCGATGTTTTAAAAGTTAATGAGTACAGGCTGGCCGGGCAGGATACGATACATGGCAGGATCGAGCTAGTAAATTATATTGTAGGTTCGGGTCAGCATACAAACTCACATATTTATGTGATCAATGATTACGCCCACCAGGCCCCCTTCACCTATTATACACAGGACCAGAAGTTTGATTTACCTCCTGGCTTTGAAGGAGGCCACAATACCCGCTTCGAGCGAAAAATTGGCCTTGAATGTATGTCATGTCATAATTCTTTGCCTGATATGGTCATAGGCTCGGAAAACAAATTTACCCGGATACCAACAGGCATTAATTGTGAGCGATGTCACGGACCGGGAGAGATCCATGTGGACCTGAAGAAAAAAGGTGTGATCGTGGATACATCCCAGTTTGTCGATTACAGTATTGTAAATCCTGCAAATCTTTCTGTCGAGCGCCAGATGGATATTTGTGTGAGATGCCATCTGCAGGGAACCATGGTATTAAAACCGGGTAAAAGCTTTTATGATTTTAAACCGGGCATGGACCTTTCGAAGGTGATGGATATTTTTATGCCCCGCTTTGAAGGAGGCAAGGAGGATTTCATCATGGCATCGCATGTGGAGCGCCTGAAGGAAAGCAAATGTTATATAGCAACCGGCGACACACTGAACTGTCGCTATTGCCACAGCCCGCATATCAGCCACAGGGAGGTTTACAAATACAATTATACCAGGCATTGCACGAATTGTCACAACATACAAAGCACTGTGTGTTCTGCTTCTGAAGAAATCAGAATGCAGGAAAACAATAACTGTATCGCCTGCCATATGGAAGAATCATACACCCGGGATATCCCTCATGTAAGGATTCATGACCATAAGATTGCAATACCTCCTACACCGGAACAACTGGCTTCGGAGCGAAAGTTTTTAGGCCTGAGGTCTGTCAACAACCCGGGTACCGATAGTCTTTCCATTGCCAGGGGATATTTGCTGGAGTATGAAACCTATCATGCCGACGAAAGGTACCTTGATTCTGCATATCACTATTTACAACTGGCTGGTTGGCTCAATAAAGATGACAATCTAAATGCTGTTATAAATTATTATTATTTAAAAGAAAATTATGAGGGAATTATCCATGTTGTAGATGAAATTGGGTCAGATAAAATGCTTTCCGATATCCTGGTCAACCAGGAATACAGCAACCAGGATGCCTGGACTGCATATCGCACAGGGCAGGCGTTTGAATCGAGCGGCGACATATCAACAGCCAACAGATATTATCTGAAAGCCACTTCACTGGCGAAATACAATCTTGAATTCCAGAATAAACTTGGTACCACCCAGGTGATATTACAAAAACTGAATGATGCAAAAAGAACGTATGAATTCATACTCTCTGAGAATCCTCTTTTTGCATCAGCACATGTCAATTATGGATATAATTTATTATTGCTCGGGCTGGTAGAGGAGGCAGAATATCATTATGATATTGCATTAAACCTGGATCCCGACCAGGTGCAGGCATTGCTTAACAAAGCCGGGATATGTTTTCTGAAGAATGAGCTCGAGCAAGGGGAAGCATATATTGAAAGAGTGCTTTTGCTTGAACCAGATAATGAGCAGGCAAGAATGATAAAACAGAGGTTAAATTAATTCAGGTAAAATACATACATATGCCCAGCAGACGTACAAAAGCGAATAAATCAAAATCCATGGAAAGTTTTATATTTTCGTGTAAAAAAAACTAAAACGGAAATGTGTTAAGCTTTTCATTTGATTGTATTAAGCTGGCAGGATTTAGCTAACAAAAACAATTACAAAGGTGTGCAAATCTGAAAAGAAGGATCATAAACATTCAAAAGATAAATTAAGCAGGAGTCAGTTTTTCAAAAAACTGGGATTGGGAGCGATCACAGTAACTGCAGCGGGGAGTGGCTTATTTATGCTTGATTTTTTATCACCCAATGTTGTTCTGGAGAAATCGCAGGTATTTAATGCGGGTGCCCTGGAAAACTTTTCACCCGGTTCTGTTACACTTGATGCTGAAAACAGGACCTACATAATACGGGATAAGGAGGGAGGCATCTATGCTATTTCTGCCCTGTGCACCCACCTGGGGTGCTTAACACAATGGAATGAAAATATGGGTATGATTAGCTGCCCCTGCCATGGGACCAAATTCTCAAAAACAGGAAGGGTGATAAAGGGGCCCACTTCTAAAACATTGCCCAGGTACTCAGTAAGCCTGAATAAAAACAATGAAATTATTGTAGACAAAAGCATGCTGGTGAATGAAAACCAGATCTTAAAAGTGTAATATGATCAAAAGAGTTAAAAAACCGGAACGAAAGAACTCTGCGATCAAAAGCGGTTCAACTTCAGGCAGGCGGGAAAGATCAATGGCGATCACCACCAATTTTTTTTGGCACGTATTACCGGCTAAATCAAATCCGGATGCTGTAAAATTTTCCGCTACTTTTTATCTTGGCGTTCTCTCGTTTGCACTCTTCCTTGTTTTGATCATTACCGGCGTTTTGATCAGCTTTTATTATCGTCCCTCTGTGCCGCAGGCATACTACGACATGAAGGATCTTATGTATGTTGTTTCCTCAGGGCAGTTCCTGAGAAATATGCACCGCTGGGCCGCGCATGCCATGGTCATTGTGGTTTTTCTTCATATGCTGCGGGTGTTTTATTCCGGGGCATACAAATCGCCCAAACAGTTTAACTGGGTCATCGGGGTCCTGCTGTTCCTGCTGACCTTGCTGTTAAGTTATACGGGCTATTTATTGCCCTGGGACCAGCTGGCCTACTGGGCAGTATCCGTGGGAACAAACATGGTGGAAACAACGCCTTTGCTGGGAGAGAAGATCAAATACCTGCTTCTGGGGGGAAATGAAGTGGGTGAAAACACACTGCTTCGTTTTTATGTCCTCCATGTCTTTGTCCTTCCGATGATCATGGCTGTCCTCACAGGCCTGCATTTCTGGCGAGTGAGAAAAGATGGAGGCGTATCACCCCTGCAACTGAGCAGGAAAAGATCAGCGGGTAAGCTGCATGACGAAACATCGAAAGCCAGCCGGAATAATAATCTTATCATGACATATCCGGACGTAATTATCCGTGGCCTGGTCGTTTGCGAGATTATGCTCATTTTATTGGTCTTGATCTCCCTGTTCTTCGATGCACCGCTGGAATGGATCGCCAACCCCGCACATACACCCAGTCCGGCAAAGGCACCCTGGTATTTTCTGGGTCTACAGGAACTGCTTCACTATTTCCAGCCTGTAGTTGCAGTATTTGTAATTCCCACACTAATCATTATAATACTCATAGCATTTCCCTATTTCAGTCTTAATATAAAGGATAACGCATGGATCAGCAAACGTAGAAATGTTTCAATAACTGCGACAATTATGGTGGTTCTGGTGTCAGTTGGATTGGTTTACTTCCATGCATACGCCATTCTGGTTCCGACAATAGTCGTTTATGTTTTATCTTTAATACCCTCGATTAAGATGTCGCTGGCCGGGTGGTTGATGACATGGCTTGTTTCAACCACCTTTGTATTAACGGTAATAGGTGTATTTTTCAGGGGGCCGGAATGGCAATGGATATGGCCCTGGATTGATGGGGGATACTAAAACAGGAGGAAGAATTGTGCAGAAATGGAAAATATAATAATCCTAATCGATTGTGTAGAGAATGAAAAAAGGCTATAAAATATTTGGTATTGTGAGTGTTCTGCTCCTGATCGTTCTGGCCGTTTCGCCCGTGAAAAATTATTTTTCGGAATGGCGATCGTATCAAAAGGAATATAATGAAATCATCAAAGATTATCCTGGTGAGATTGATGCGGTCGAAATTGGCATCAAACAGATCTGGGTGGAAGAACTAGACCGGATAGACCGCTGTATCAGCTGTCATGTGGGAATGAGCGAAGAGCAACTTAAAAATGCCGGGGAACCTTTTTCCGCACATCCGGAAATGTATCATGATGCTTTTGAATATGGATGCACGATTTGTCACCGGGGACAGGGGCCGGCCACAACGAACGATGAATCCAAAGGGTGGACGGAATACGGGGACGACCCCATGCTTGTCGGTCCTTATCTTGAGGCTGGCTGTGGGATCTGCCATAAGACAGCCAGCGTGCCCGAAGCACCAGTACTCACAATGGGCAGGCAACTGACCATAGATTATAACTGTAATGCATGCCACAATTACTACAGCTACAATAATGTTACGATAACCACACTCGATGGCATCGGGGATAAAACCTCACGAAAGTGGCTCACCCACTGGTTTAAAACACCCAAACAATTTCAACCAAAAACCAAAATGCCCAGGTTCCAGCTTTCTGATGAGGAAATTAATATCCTTTCAGATTTCTTGATGACATTTAAAACTTATCCCGGTGAATCTAAGCTGGAAGAACTTCCCGGTGCCCTGGCAAATGAAAAAGGGATAACTGAAGAACTGATTGCCAAGGGAAAGAAAATATTCAATGAAGCGCAATGCATTAGTTGCCACCTGGTACATGATTCGGGAGGCACACTTGCCCGGGACATTGGCAAAATAGCTTCCAAAGCTAACCCGGAATGGATCTACAGTTATGTGAAGGATCCAAAAGTGTTCCAGCATGATGTCGAAATGCCACAATATAATTTCACAGAAGAGCAATTGACAGCGATTACAGCCTATATGCTTGCGGACTTTATTGATAGTGATGAACCTGAAGGGGAAGCAGTAGGAACTTTTCCTGATGATCCTGATTTCTATGAAAAAGGGCTCGCGCTTTTCAATGAGCATAATTGCAAAGGATGCCACAACCTCAGCGCAGAAGGGATCGATAAAAGCATGGCCCCCGACCTGATGCATATTGGGAAAAAGAAAGTGTATGAGATCGATTTTTATCAAACGGATATTGAGAAAAATTTGCAATCATACATTTATAATAAGATCAAATACCCGGATCAATTCCTGGAAAAAGCCCTGATGCCGGATTTTGGATTCAGGGATGAAAATATCACTTCCCTCACAACAGCATTGTTGAGCATGAACGGGGAGTCGGTCCCGGATGAATTCAAAATAATGCCCGAAAATGTATCTTCCTATCAGCCCGAAGGAGTCTTTCGTGAGATCATAAACAGGTACACCTGCACATCCTGTCATATCATTCATGAAAATGGATTCTTTCTGGCCTCCGATATGACCAACCAGGGAAGCCGTGTGCATGAAGCATGGCTCCAGGATTATTTTCAGGAGCCTGTCAACATTCGGCCGATCCTGGCAGAAGGCATGCCCAACTTTTATATGACGGATGAAGAAATAAATAAATTGTTGCTTTACACTTTCCTGGTACTTGTGGAAGATGAGATCGGTGAGGTGCCCCTTGTGGCCAATGAAGCTGAAAGCAAAGCGAAGGGAGAAGATCTGTTTCATGAGGAATATGCCTGTATTTCTTGCCACCGGGTAGGTTCGAATGGTGGATCGGTAGGGCCATCGCTTGACAATGCAGGGTCACGCCTGGCCACGAACTGGATTTACCATTGGATTAAGGACCCTCAAAGATATCATCCTGAGGCGGAAAAACCAAACCAGGGGCTGGCTGATGATGAGGCCATGGCCATAGCCCTGTACCTGTCAGCTATGAAGGATGACAGAAATGCTACCGTAAAGGTTTCCACAGATACAGAACCTCTAGTAGAACAGGAAGATAAAACCTATAACGAGCGACTGGCTGAACAGCGCTATTTGCATTATTGTGCCGCCTGTCATGGAAATGGAGGAAAGGGAGACGGATTCAATGCAGTTAATCTTGAACAGCAACCCCCGGATTTTACAGATGCTGAATACATGAATTTACTGACGCATGAATATCTTGTCCAGGCCATTTCGGTGGGTGGTCAGGCGATCAATAAGTCACCGCTGATGCCGGCCTGGAAAAATACGCTGAGCCCGGATGATGTTGAGCGGCTTGCAATTTATGTGAACAATTTTAGGGCTGAACCCCAGGAAGATCACTAGGACAATCCACCCCGGATGCTTTGCATATTGTCGTTTTTCGTTTTTCAACTGGGCGATTGTCAATCTGAAATGAAAGTTGAATCCCAGAATCTATGGGGATGACAATCGAATATGAATGATTATGAAATGCTTGACAATAGAATTGTGCCTTTGTTTTGCTCACTCCACTTTTTCAGGCACAATCTCAACAATGTTTTCAATAAGTTCAAGCCCCGAATAATATTTCCCCTGTCCATAGATTATTGGATCAAACAAATCCATGTTCACCTTTCCCTCTTCATCCAACAAGCTTTCATCAATTTTGGAATCTACAACCTCTCCTATAAATTGCCTGTGCGAGCCCAGATCATGATACTCGGTTACTTTGCACTCCAGTACGATGGGAAATTCCTTAACATAGGGTGCATTTACATATTCGGATTTTATGGCAGTTAGTCCGGTCTCATCAAATTTGTTCATATCCCTGCCAGAATATTTTCCTGCGAATTTTACATAACTGACCAGTGAAGCATCGGGCACATTAACGGTAAATGCCATGTTTTCCATTATACAATGGTACGAATAGGTTGCAGGCCGCAGGGATACTGCAACTTTGAATGGCCGTGAGTTTGCTACACCAAACCATGCTGCTGTCATTATGTTTGCTTTGCCATCCTTATCATAACTGCCGATTACCATGGCTGGCTCGGGGAAAACCAGATTTCTAACACCAAGAGACCGTTTTGTGTGGCCAATTTCACTTGTATCCACTGACCTTGCTTTGCTAAAAAAACCTTTGATACTCTCGGCAGGGCTTTCTGAGTCCTTACCGATGAAAAGCAAAACCAGGATCACGCTTGCCAGAATAATATTTAAGATTCTCGATTTTTGCATGTTGTATGTATTTTATGATACTATTTGTTGTGAACTTTGTTTATTAAACATCCCGTTGGGCAAAGGGCACACCACGGCTTATTGAAAAAGAATGACAGGATTGCTATGACCGAAGCAAATACAAACAAAACTGTTCCTGCCACTTTATACAGGAATACCATAAAGGGTTCCAGGTAACTTAGCTCGAAATGAAAGCCCAGAACGAGACTTGTTAATATCAATGCAAGGTAGATCTCACCCAAAGATAAGGGGCTGCTTTTTAATCGGATGTTTCGTTTTTTTGAAGGGGTTATTTTATTTATAATTTCCTGGAACGCCCCCATAGGACAAAGGTAATTGCAATAAAACTTTGGTCTTTTTAAAAGCGGCATGGCCAAAGCCATTATTAATAATAAAGTTGATTGCCAGTTTGTTTCCCATGCCACTCCGTTTGATAACCAGCCATAAAGTAATTTTAGGGAAAGCACCTTACCTGTATAGATCCCAATAACCATTACGACAATGATAAGATATATCCAGCGGTACTTTTTCATGGATCTGACATATGACATCAATAAAGAAAGTAATATTACCAGAAGAAACAGCAGATCTTTTAAAATGCCTGCAAAATCTTTCCCTGCGTAACTTTGTTCTTCATTTAAATATTGAGCAGCCCCCTGCCTCATGCCCCGGATAATGGCATTGCTCGATTCTGTGGCTCCTGAAACGGCATCGACTGCCGTACCGGATACCTTCTTGATGTACATTCCTTCCCACCGTACCAATAATTTATCCTCCTTTATGTATTCCATAAATTCAGTTGTTTCTTTGTTGGCAAGTAGTTGGATCTTTTTTATGGTATCTTCTTTCAGACCTATTAAGAGTGGGACTTTGCCTCCATAGCCGGGATTTTCGGCACTCAGGACAGCAGTGCCTATGGTATCAGTACCGGAAAATATCAGGAAAATATTATCGCTTGTTTCGGTCCAATTGTTGGCTCCTGGGAATATTTTATTTATTGTTTTGAGATCAGGTTTGACAACATCGCTTTTCCCGCCAAACTCAAAATTCCAACCACTGCTGATCCCCACTGCAACAGTTAAAATAATAAATAAAGCGTAATGATATAATCCTGCCTTTTTATGCTTTTGCGTGTTTCCCATATTCTGCAATCTAATACGCACTGTGCGCTTTGATTATGTATGATGTTGTCATTCAGTGTGACTTGATTTACAATAATGAACACTGCAAAAGTATAAGTTAAATAATAACGCTAACACAAAAGCTAAGCATCTTGTTATGATACTAACCCATATGATGGTTACTTGCAGGACCTCCCTTATATTTTATATAATTGATAGTCATTTCCTGAACTTGTACCGATAGTTTTTGAAAAAGGGAACACTGGCCCCGATTCCCGGAAGCTTTCGGGGACGGGGGATGTGCTTTAGAGTATTTAACAATATGAGGACATGGGGATAAGATAAAAATGGAGGCTTCTTTTAAAAAAGCCTCCTTTGTTGCAGTGGGCCCACCAAGACCATTCATATTTTATATCTAATTGATAATCAGTGGTTATAAAATTAGCATTGTAAAAATGACTGTGAAAATCGTTGTGAAATGTATGGCAGTGGAATTTCGAACTGATCTATCCCAGATTAGAAAGCAATTCATCCAGTTTTAATATAAAATTTGAAGGATATTATTCAATGATTCTTTGAAGGATTTTATTAAGTTTCCCAACTGTGTAAATAGGAAGATTTATCAATTTAAACCTTTTTCCTTCAAGGGTTTTTGTGTCCTCAATATTATATTTTCCCGAGTAAAACCTAACAGCCCAATTATGAGGAGCCATATCCATAAATTGATGTAAAGAGCGTAATTTACCTGATGGACCGGATTTAACCTCAATAGGAATAAGCATTCCTTTGTATTGAATAATGAAGTCTAACTCAGCGCTGGATTGTTTTTTATCTCTGACCCAGAAATTAAGGGTAGTATCCACTGAGTAGGTTATTCCAAGTAATTCTTGTCCAACTATATGTTCTGCGATCTTTCCTCTGTATACATCATCTAAGTATTTCTCTGATATTAATTCTTCTTCAATACCAAGAGAATGATTTACAAGTCCTGTATCTAACATTTGTAATCTTGGTTTCTTTCTTAGATTTGGGACAAGAGGTAACTTGACAGAAGTCACAGGATATACTAGTTTAAGTAACATGGTTCTTTCCAAAATGAGAAATGCTTCCTTCATTTCCCTCGAGCGATATGAAGAATTGCCGAATTTTTCAAATGTAACTCTGTTTCCAGCTTCTCTGAATGCTGTACTAATAATGTGCCTGATATATTTTTCCATTGAGTCAGATCGAGCATATTTTTCAACATCTTCTGAATAGGAAGTTATAAGACTATTATAAATGGAAACTAAGGAAGTGAGATCCTTATTTTTGGAATAAATATCAATAATTTCCGGCATACCACCAATGGTCGCGTATCTCCTGAATAGTGAAAGCATTTTATCATGAGCATACTCAGGTATTTCATCTTCGTTATAAGTAGAAAGACTTACATCTTCACCTATAGCCCCAAGAAATTCTGTGAATGTACATGGATGCATTTGTATGAACTCAACTCGTCCTACAGGAAATGAAATATTTCTATTGAGAATGTTTTCCAACAATGAACCAGCAGCAATAACAAAAATATCTGAAGCTTCTTCATAGAAATACCTCAACAAAGCAATCGCTTTGGGAGAATTCTGGATTTCATCAATAAAGAGCAATGTTTTGCCGGAATTTCTCGTATTTCCTGAATGAAAAAATATTCTGTTTACCAATTCATCGAATGGGTATTCAGTATCAAATATTATTCTATGTTCGGATTTCTCAAGGTTGAGATCAATAAATGTATCGAATTCCTTTGCGAACATTTTTACAACTGATGTTTTTCCAACTTGTCTTGCGCCTCTCAATACTAGCGGTTTTCGATCCTTTTTCTCAGACCATTTACCAAGTTCCCTTAAAATTGTTCTATCAAACATTGTTATCATGTATTAAAGTAAGGGATAAAAGTAATATTTTTTGTAATAAAGTAAGGGGTAATTATATGAAAATTTGCATTGAAGTAAGGGATAAAAATTGAATTGAAAAACAAAAACCTCACAACCAATAAGTTATGAGGTTTTCTGTTGTGGGCCCACCAGGACCACCTCTATTTTCTATCTAATTGAAAATCAGTGGTTATAAAAATCGCATTGTAAAAATGACTATTAAAATCACTGCGAAATGTTTGACAGCATTTAAGGCTCAGGTTATATTTTGATCACACAAATAAAAAAGCCCTGAACGGCTTTACACAGTCCAGGGCTTTTAAATAAAAAGATTTTTTTATTCAAAAATCTGAATTTTGGAGTTAACAACAGAGCTCCCTGCCTGAATACTTAAGATATACAGACCAGTTTCCAGGTCGCTTATGTTTAGAGACCTATTGTTTAATGCTTTCCGGGCTGTTCCATAAGAAGCTGATTTTTCAAGCCTCCCCATGAGATCATAGATAAAAATATTTACCTCTGAATCTTTTGTAAGGCGGAAGTTGATATTGACCAGCTCACTTGCCGGGTTAGGATATATTTCTACTGACGCGTCTTCAATGAGATTCTCCTCTACCGATGTTACATTCATGAGTTCAATCAGTGAGCCTCCGGCCGGTAAAGCTACCCACAATCCGAAAGCTTCACCTCCATTGTTGTTATCCGGATTCAGGAATCCTGAAGCAACCACTACAAGTGCTTCACCTTGAAGTCCGAGCGATGCAAGTGGTGCCGAAAAATCGGCCACTTCAACAGTTCCGGACTCATCCCTGATGCTAAGATAATAATCATCAGTGGGAAGTTCCAGATAACCTCTGAAATCACTATAAGCAATATTATCGACAAGGGTACCTGCACCAATTCCTGTTTCAACAATATCAACCACAGGGGCATCGGTTGATCCGTGAAATACGAGCACATCAGTATTTCCGGCATTAGCGGCTTCTTCACGTGCCATGTCATATACATATATTTCAAATGGTTCAAGGGGATCATAGCCAGTTCCGCTCACAATTCCATTAGCCACCAGGATATATTTTTCATCTGCTGCAAGGGTATATTTCTGCGACCAGATCGGGTTATCAGGATTCACACTTTCCGGTCCTTTAATAGCGATTGTAAATTCTTCACCTGCCGGTGCATCGATGAATGGGGTTGCTGTTCTGAACTCAAAATCATCAATCAAGAGTTGGTCATCCAGCCAAACATCCACTACCTCTGCTGCCTCATCGGCGGAGTTATGGATTACCTGTACCCTTGCAGTTTCAGGTGTATTTTGTGCAGGAAGTTCCACGAGTGGTCCCCCACTTGGCAGGGCTACCCACAAACCGAAGCCGGGTCCGTTACTGTTATTTGTGGGATCCAGGAAGCCGGAGGCCACTACAGTTAAGGCAACACCATTAAGGCCAAACGTTTCCAGTGGTACTCCATAGGTGGCTATTGTGCTTGTACCAGTTTCATCTCTGATCTCAAGAACATAATCCTGGGTTTCCAGCTCGAGGTAGCCTGCATAATCACCATACATTAAATCATCTACGATCAATCCGGCACCTACTCCTACCTCATAAATATCTACTGTCGGGGCGTCGGTTGAACCGTGATGTACAAGAATGTCAGTGTTTTCCGGCATATTGGAGTATACACGTCCCATGTCATAAACAGCTACATCGAAAGGAATTAAAGGATCATATCCCGAAGAGCTTACGATACCTTCAGCAAGCATGATATGCTGACTGTCTTCTTCTAAAATATAAGTATTCGACCAGATGGGATTGTTAGGATTCTGGCTGTTGGGCCCTGCAATTGAAACGGTAAATTCCACACCGGCTGGCATTCCATTCATAGGCGTTGCAAACCTGAATGGCAGGTTATCATATGCCAGTGCATCATCGATCCACACATCCACGATTGCTGCTTCCGCATCTGCTGAATTATGGATCAACTGGAACCAGCCATAGGGCGTTTGCGGAATAACAGGCAATTCTAAAAGTTCACCACCATCAGCCAATGCAACCCATAAGCCGAAATCTTCACCATTGCTATTGTTTTCAGGATTTAAAAATCCGGATGCAACTATGGTAATGGCCTCACCATCCAGGCCTAAGCTTGACAATGGAGCATCATAAGTTGCAAACGTTCCATTTACCGGTTCAAAAAGGTTCAGTACCAAATTCGTAGTGGGGATTTCAATGTAGCCGTCAAACTCACCATAGGAAATATCATCCACAATGGTGTTGTAGGGAACCGAAATTTCAACCACATCGATAGTGGGAGCATCCGTTGACCCATGGTGTACCAGAATATCTGTATCACCTGAAGCATTCGCTTCCTCCCGTCCCATATCATAAACTGCGATATCAAATGGAGTTGCCGGATCATAGCCATCGGGACTGACGATCCCCTCAGCAACAAGTATATAGGTTTCACCGGAAGCCAGGATATAATCCTCTGACCAGATAGGATCGTCGGGACTATTGCTGTCGGGACCTTTAATAGAAATGGTAAATTCTTCGCCGCCAGGTGCATCTATAAAGGGAGATGCCGTTCTGAATTCAAAATTATCAAGTAGAAGATTGTCATCAAGCCACACATCTACAACAGAAGCAGCTGCATCAGCAGAGTTATGAATTACCTGGACACGTGCAGTGGTAATTTGCTGGTTTGCTTCAATCTCCTGTACATGACCATAAGGGGTGGCGGCAAATAATTTGAATGTTTCATTAGATGTTACACCCAGTGTATCAAGGTATCCTGCAGCGACAATGAAAAGAGCAGAGTCTGCATAGGAAGCAAGGGGCAACGAGAATTCTGCAACACTGATACCTTCCATAGTTTGTACCTGTAAAACGTAATTATCGGAATTCAGTTCAAGATAACCCGTTGCTTCCTTATACTCCAAACCACTGACTAAAAGTCCGGCCGGGATTGAGACTTCAAAGATATTTATTTGCGGAGCATCCGGTGCGCCGTGGAAAATGCTCAGGTTTGTCTTGTTTGCATTCATTGTATGTTCCATACCTTCATTGTCCATACCTTCATTCAGGATCAAATCAAGATTATCTTCAGAATCTCCATTTAAGACAATAACAAAGCTTTCTTCATAATCAATTTGCGGTTGTCCGAAAGATTTCCTATTAATTGTCTCTGAAGTATCTGTACTTCCTTCAGGTGTTACATAAAATACCAGATCACCATATACCAGTGTGAAAGTAGCAAAAGCAGTTGCTTCCAAATATCTGAAGTCATCTTCTATTTTAACAGGGTTAAAAGTCTCTAAAGTATTAGACCAGTTATACCATATGTCAACCTTTTCAACAGATTCTGCTGTAGAGTTATGAATAAATTGAATACGCGGGCCGTGATCAGCGTGTGAACTAATCGTAAGGCCCAGCATTGTTAATGTAAGTAAGAATATTTTTTTCATGTTTTTGGTTTTTAGTTTTAATCATTAACAAAGCAAAAGGATAAATGTTTAATTTATTATATTAATTGTTAAACAATTAGAGAAAGGCAATACCAGGCTTTACTTACACAATTAGATTGAAACATAGTCTTCGAATACTTGAGGATGAAAACGTATCATTTCATGATTACGTTAAGGAAAATTGGAATAAATTGAAACAAAGCAACCTTTGTTTTCTGCAGATAATCATGTTTGTGCTTTTCAATACGGGAATATAAATCTTCATGAGTGGCGCCAATATGATACCTATCGAAAGACTGACTATTTGATAATCTGTGTATCTAATAATGACATTATAAAATTGGCAGTGAAAATCACTGTGAATGGTTTGGCAGCAAAAATTTCGTTTAATAAGTCAGAAAATCAATATAATTATCAGGATTAATAAATTTGTAGTTGACTCAGGGTATGCTTTTACGAAAGTTTTAGGAATTTTCTTTTTGGAGTTCGTATTCCATTTAAACTCATAGGCTGAAATCTGGCCATCTTTTTCTTCGATATAATCAATCTCCTGTTGTTGCGGAGTTCGCCAGAAATATCTATTCGCATAAATCTGGTGATTATTCAGGAATTTTATTCTCTCACTTACCAGGAAGTTTTCCCAAAGTGCCCCTTTATCCGGCCGCAATTCAATATCACTGAAATTTGATAATATAGCATTTCGTATCCCATTATCATAGAAATAGATCTTTCTTGACTTTTTCAATTCATTTCTTACATTGCGAGAAAAGGATTTGATATATCTTTCCAGGCGTATCGCATGTGGATAAAAATAAAATGAATCCCATTGATTACAACTAAACACAATTGCTTTTTCAGATCATTTTGCTTCTTCCCGTTCGTTTTTTTCAAACCCCTTAAAAAGCAAAATACCTATGGAAGTGTATAATAATAGCGCCTAATGACTCTAATTTTGAATGGCCCGAAAAAGAGGAAAGAATACAGTTAATTTGGTAAGATTACATTTTCACTCCACAAAAAACAGGATGTTGAAACATATTTAAAACGATGTTTATACGTAATTAATCGTATGAACTACGTATGAACTACGTATAAACTACGTATCAAGTACGGAGCAACAAGCTATTTTTTATACTTTCAAAACAGTGGTTATTATTGGTATTGGCCCACCAGGACACTCCTGTTGTCTATCTAAATGATAATTAGCTATTCTATAAACTGCATTGTAGATATCCACTACTTTCATAATTCCTGAGTATAAGGTTTACTTCTACGACAATTCCCTAAGAAATATGATAATTGGCAACTTCAATCAGGTAAAACTAAGGACCGATATTGGTGCATTATGGGAAAACTTCTTAATATCGGAAAG
>NPIE01013589.1_pt1 | contig 26958 bp, 16 predicted proteins | sample 8637661 | NCBI WGS metagenome assembly NPIE01 (sample SAMN07420842, study PRJNA396082) | bioreactor metagenome | isolation source: sample BA12 brine-fed electro-methanogenic bioreactor BA | place: Japan: Kochi | collected 2016-12-09 | reverse complement strand
TTGACGGCGGCTTTCCCTGCCGCCAACACCTGCCAATCGAGTTACCGAACCCTCTAAAATAGGGAAGTTATTTATGACCAAATCCTAAATACCGATGACGATCAAAAAAATTTTGTTTTACGTCGTAATTGTCTGCATTTTATTTGCAGGGCAGTTTTTATACAGCCGGGGGCTGGCGACCGGAAAACCGCCTGAATTGGCGCAAACGACAATTCAGGGCGAGCGTGTTTCCGACCGAATTGCGACCGGCCCCGGCTTGATTTATTTCTGGGCCGAATGGTGCCGAATATGCGCGATGATGCAGGCGCCGGTTAGTGCGGTACTGAACGACTTTCCGGGCGTGACTGTGGCTTTGAGATCGGGAGATGCGGATGAGGTGAAGGAATATCTCCATAAGAAAGCATTAAATTGGCCTGCGATCAACGACGAGGACGGCTTGATCGGTGATCGCTTCGGGATTCGTGGTGTACCGTCGGTTTTCATTTTAAATCCTGAAGGCGAGATTGTTTTTACGTCGGTCGGCTACAGTACCGAATGGGGCTTGCGTTTTAGGCTTTGGCTGGCTGCTTGGTTTTGAACTTGAAAGATTCCGAGATGAGGTCATCAAGTCGGCCGCTCGCGTCTGTCGCTGTGCTGTTTTTCCTGACCGGCATGGCGGCATTGATTTACGAGGTGCTTTGGCTGAAAGAACTGGGTTTGTTGTTCGGCAATACCAGTCAAGCCATGGCGACGACATTGGCCGCATTTTTTTTGGGACTAGCCGCCGGCAGTCATTATTGGGGACGGAAAGTTGCTGCTTTCCGGGAGCCGCTAAAACTGTACGCCGGGCTCGAGGCCGCGGTTGCCGTTTGCGCGGCGGGTTATTTCATATTACTCGCGGCCTATGGCCGGCTCTATCCGTGGGTATTCGATTGCTGCGGCAATCATGCCGGATTGTTTACCGGCGTCAAATTCGCCTTGTCGCTGACGATATTGTTTCCGCCTGCTTTTTTCATGGGCGGCACGCTGCCGGTGCTGAGTCATTTCGCGGCGCCGAATCGTAACGATTTAGGTCGTAACACGGCCTTGTTATACGGTATCAATACCTTGGGCGCGGTGGCCGGTGCGCTGTTGGCAGGGTTTTATTTGCCGGTTTGGCTAGGTTTCAAGGCCAGTTACGGATTGGCGATGGCGATTTCGTTGACGGTCGCGGCGGGCGCTTATGTCTTATCGAAACCGCACACTGAGCAAAGCCGAGCGCCGATTGAAACCGGCGGCATCGCTTTTCGTCCGCTCGCCTTCATCGCGTTCATGTCGGGGCTTTCGATGCTGGCCCTGCAAGTATTATGGGGGAGGATGTTCGCGCAGGTATTGCAGAATTCAGTCTACACCTTCGCGTTGATTCTATCGGTATTTCTTATTTGCCTGGCTTTGTCGGGGTTTCTGGCGCGCTGGTTGATTGCCGTTCGTTTCGATGCCGGAAAGCTGTTGTTCGGGTCGCTGATTATCGGCGGCCTTTTGGTTAATCTCGGGCCTTTCGTGTTTTTGGCGTGGACTGACGAACTGCACTATATCGGTTCGGATGTCGGTTGGTATGCTTATTTGCTGCAAATCGCGGCGCCGGCGGCGTTTATCATGGGGCCGCCATTGCTGCTGTTGGGGATGGCTTTGCCGCTGTCGATTCGTTTGGCGCAAAATCACGGACCAAGCGGTGGAACGCTGGTCGGGCAATTGGTCGGGATCAATACCTTGGGCGCGATAGCCGGTTCCATCATCGCCGGTTTCTTGATATTGGAATGGATGGGGCTATGGGCCGGAATTCGATTGATTGCGGTGCTGTATTTTTTGACGGCCACTTATTGGTTTAGTCGGACTACGGAGACGGCTTCCAACTGTCGACAGCCTAGCTGTTCCAATAGTCAGAAATCATTTGAATCGGACTGGCGTCGGCGGGGAGGGTTGTATTTACCGGCAATCGGCATTTTATTGGCGGTTTCAGTATTCGATACCGGCAAATTGCCCCTGGTCAAAGTCGACCCGGTCAACGAAGAAGAAAGCCTGCTGGAGTTTTGGGAAAGCAGCGCCGGAACAGTCGCGGTGATTCGGCGTGGTGAACATTTGAAAATTAAGGTCAATAATCATTATACGTTGGGTGGAACAGGGTCTTTCGAGCTCGAGCAATTGACCGGCTCGTTGCCGGTTGCCTTGCATCGTGAGCCGCGTTCGGTTTATGTATTGGGCCTCGGTACCGGCATCACGGCGGGCGGCGTATTGAAACACCCGATTCAGAGACTGACAGTGACCGAGTTGCTGAACGATGTCGTCGCGGCATCGGATAAATATTTCGGCGCTTATACCAACGGCTTGTTTTACGACCCGAGAGTGCGTGTCTTGCATGAAGATGGGCGTAATTATTTACGCGGCGCCCGTGAAAAATTTGATGTGATAATCGGTGATTTGTTCGTACCCTGGGAAGCCGGTACCGGAAGTCTTTATTCGCTCGATCATTTTAAGACAGTCTCCGAACGCTTGAATGAAAACGGTTTGTTCATGCAATGGCTGCCGGCTTATCAATTGTCGCAACTCGAATTCGATGTGATCGCCAAAACGTTTTTGGAAGTGTTTCCTTATGCGACAGTGTGGCGCGCCGATTTCGGCACATTAAGGCCGGTTTTGGGTTTGTTGGGGAGCAAGAGTAACCAAGATCTTGCGGCATTATCGGTGGGGCATCATCAAAAACTGCTGCTGCATTTTGCCGGCGATTTGGTTTCGATAAGCAGTCGTTTCGAACAGGCGCGACTGAATACCGACGACAGGCCTATCATTGAATTTTCCGCGCCGGTGAGTCAACGCTCGATTAAAACCGGACGGCAGGAGTGGCTGGTCGGCGCCGAGTTGATTGAACTAATGGAGGCGCTACAACCTAGCGTTTCGGATTATATAGTCGATGTGTCGGAGCCTTCGATGCAATGGCCGCAAGCCGGTTTCAACTTGCAAAAGGCGCAATGGCTGCGCTATCAGGGCCGGCTGAAAGAGGCCGAGCAAGCCATGGCGAACTATCGGGAATTGCTTGGCGAAGAAGAACAATAGCGAGAAACTCGCTTGTTTTTCTCGTTTCCACTTCGGCTTCGATATCATCTGTTAGTTATCTTAAGCTTCCGGCTTTCCCTCACCTAGCGTTAGGTGAGGGAAAGCCGGGAGCGTAGGTGACAACAAACGGTATCGAGGTCAAATTAGCCAAACCTCGTAGGATACGCAATGCGTTCCTCGTTCCCATGCTCCAGCGTGGGAATGCATACCGATTTTGCTTCTGCAGCCAAGGTATGGGTTCCCTCGGAGGACCGTGGGAACCAGAATCCGATTCAGTTTCCACAGAATGCATTTATCTTTAAAAAACGTATCAAGGAATTTTTATGCACGTCACTTTGGTTCATGTTCAAGTTAAGCCCGATCATATCGACGATTTTATCGCCGCCACGAAACGCAATCATGAAGCGTCGATTCGGGAGGCCGGCAATCGCCGCTTCGATGTGTTGCAATCGCCCGAAAATCCGGGGAAATTTGTTCTATACGAAGCTTACGTTTCCGCCGAAGAATCCGTAGCCCATAAACAAACCGAGCATTATTTGGCTTGGCGCGATACGGTTGCCGATTGGATGGCCGAGCCCCGTCAAGGGATTCGTTACGAAGGACTTTTTCCGCAGGGGTAAACGATGCAATTCAAGCCATTTTCGATTTCACGCTTGCCGCGCATTAGCTACGGCAGGGGACGTCTCAACGAAGTGCCGGCCTTGACGGCTAGTTACGGCGGCAAAGCCTTGTTGGTTACCGGGAAGCAATCTTTTTGCGGTACGGAACGTTGGCCGTCGTTTATCGAGTCCTTGGAAATGCAAGGCGTTCGCTGGTTGCATGTCACCGTTTCGAGCGAACCGTCGCCGGATCTGGTCGATCAAACGGTTAGCAGGTTTGGCGGTGAGGCGATTGCTGTCGTGATCGGCATCGGCGGCGGTAGCGTGCTCGATGCCGCGAAAGCGATAGCGGGGCTTTTGCCGCACGGTAATTCGGTCATGGATCATTTGGAAGGCGTCGGTCGGAATATTCCTTATCGGGGGCCTAGTACGCCGTTCATCGCCGTTCCGAGCACGGCCGGTACCGGCAGCGAAGCGACCAAAAATTCGGTGTTGAGCGTACAAGGACCGGAGGGGTTCAAGAAGTCTTTTCGTGACGAATGTTTGATTCCCGAATATGCAGTGATCGATCCCGACTTGCTGGAAAGCTGCCCGCGCGACTTGATCGCGGCCGATGGTATGGACGCCTTCACGCAATTGTTGGAATCTTACGTCTCGCTAAAGGCCAATCCTTTCATCGATGCGTTGGCTTGGAGCGGCATGACCGCCTTCAAGGAAGGCTTTTTTGCCGCGTGGGAAGGCCAGGAACCAGAAGCCGCTAACGGCCGCGCTGCTATGGCGTATGCATCCTTGCTTTCCGGTATCACGTTGGCGCAAGTCGGTTTGGGTTCGGTTCACGGCCTGGCTTCGCCGTTGGGCGCCTTTTTCCCGATACCGCATGGCGTGGTTTGCGGAACAATGGTTGCCGCCGCCACCGAAATCAATATTCAAGCGATTGAAGCGCGAGAACCCGATAATCCGGCGTTGGCTAAATATGCGCAAGTCGGGCGTTTGCTGATCGGGCGTAACGATATCGGCGATTCGGTTGCGCGCGATTTATTGATCGAGTTGCTTGCCGAATGGAGCGAAACATTGCAATTACCGCGCCTTGGCAATTACGGCATCAGAGTGGCCGATTTTGCAAAAATCGTTGCGAATAGCCGGGGCAGCAGCATGAAAACCAATCCGATCGTGCTGACCGATGCCGAGATCGTAACGATATTGCGTCGACGGGTTTAAATCTAACGATTAAAACGAATAGTGTATCGTTATTTATCCACGGCGCGTACCGGATCGGCTTTTCCTTGTTCCCACGCTCCCGCGTGGGAATGCATACCGATGTTTCCTGCCGGCATGTGTTTCGTGCTTGTACTGGGCCTAGGTATGGATTCCCACGGATGACCGTGGGAACCAGGAAACAGTACCGTTCCCAGGTATTCGATAACCTCTGTTCAGCACCTTTACCGGTATTTGTGTATAACGGCGAGCGCCCCAGCGTGGGAATGCATACTGATCTTGCTTCGGCAGCCAAGGTATGGGTTCCCACGGAGGACCGTGAGAACCAGAAAAAGGTAGTGATTTATCGTGATTTGCCTAGTTTGCACGCGAACCGGATCGGCTTTTTTTCGATTTCTTGAGTTTTTTTTCAGAGCCGGCTTTTTTAAGGCGTGTCTGGGCTAAGTTAATCAGCGTTTCTTGGGCTCCAACGGTGTCCTGTTCGTTTTTCGGTTGGCGCTGAACATAGCTGCCGTCGGGCTGCATCTCCCAAACGCTTCTTTGGTTATTCAATTGTACGTTCAATATTTCTCGTAGCTCGGCTTGTAATTCGGGTTTCTTAACCGGCGTCACGACTTCCACGCGGCTTTCCAGATTGCGTTTCATGCAGTCGGCCGAACCGATGAAATATTCTTCGTCTCCGCCGTTTTGGAAATAAAAAATCCGCGAGTGCTCAAGAAAGCGGCCGACAATGCTGATGACGCGTACCGAATCGGAAATTCCCGGAATACCGGGTCGCAGCCGGCAGGTATCGCGGACGATCAAATCGATTTTGACGCCGGCTTGTGCGGCCCGGTAAAGCGCGGCCGTGATATCGGCATCTTCTAAGGCGTTCATCTTGAATTGAATCAAGCCGGGCGCTTTTGGCGAATGCTTGGCGATTTCGCGTTCGATTTTTTCGATTAAAGCGGGTTTGAGGTATTTCGGCGAGGTGAGTAGACAATTGTATTGACGCTTCGGAACCAGGCCCGTCGTTAAATAATTGAATAACTCGGTAAGGTCTTGGCCGATGTCTTGGTCGCAGGTCAAAATGCCGAGGTCGGTATAGAGCCTGGCGGTTCCGGCATGATAATTTCCTGTGCCGATATGCGCGTATCGGCGTAGACCATTATAGTCCTGGCGGACGACATAGATCACTTTGCTGTGCGTTTTGAGTCCGACCACTCCATAAGTGACATGAATCCCAGCGCGCTCCATGCGTTGCGCCCATTGGATATTGGCCGATTCATCGAAGCGTGCTTTCAATTCCACCGATACGGTAACCTGCTTGCCATTTAATGCGGCGTCGATCAAATATTGGACAATTTTAGTGGCAGCCGAAGTGCGGTATAGCGTCATTTTAATGGCCCGAACATTCGGGTCGCGGCTGGCTTCCTTGACGAAGCGTTCGACCGTTGTAACGAAAGACTCATAGGGGTGTTGCAGCAGTATCGTCTCTTGTTCGCGAATGGCATGAAAAATATTCGGCGCGCCGGCTAATTTAGGGTGATCGCAGGGGTGGTGCGGGACGTCGAGCAAGTCCGGGCGATCGATCGCGGCGATTTGAAATAAATCGGACATCGCCAAGCGCTCGTCGACGATGAAGACATCATGCTCGTTCAGATTAAGTTCGGCTGTCAACATGCCGCGTTGTAACTCACCCATCGTTGAAGCGACTTCGAGTCTAACGACCGAGGCGAATTTGCGTTCGCGCAATTCAGACTCGATCATTTGCAGTAAGTCGTCGGCCTGGTCCTCGTCTTTTTCGGTGATGGCGTTGCGCGTCACGCGGAACAAATCCGCAAAAGCGATATTCATGCCCGGAAACAGTAAATCTAAATTGTTCGCGATCAAATCGCCCAGCGCAACGTAAACAAACTCGTCATTGACTTGAATGAAACGCGGCAGTCTGGGGCCGACCGGGACCTTGATCCTGACGAGCGTGACGAGTTCGGGGTCCGTGCAATAGACCCCTGCCAGCAGGTTCAACGCTAGATTCGAAATGAACGGAAACGGATGCGCGGGATCGATCGCCTGAGGCGTTACCAGCGGGAAAATATTCTGAATATAGTAATCGCGCATTTGTTTTTGTTGAGTGCGCGTTAATTCGGTGAAAGGAACGATCCGGATGTCTTGCGACTCGAGATGCCTCATTAATTCGACGAATAATTGCTGTTTTTTCGCTTCGATTTCGCGTACGACCGCGTAGCATTCGGCGATTTGTTGTTGCGGGCTACGACCGTCCACGGTTAATTCGGTGATGCCAGCGCCGAGTTGTTGTTTTAGTCCGCCGATGCGCTTCATAAAAAATTCGTCCAGATTAGAGCTGACGATCGCGATAAATTTGACTCTTTCCAGTAGCGGTGTTCGCTCGTCCTCGGCTTCGTACAAGACGCGTTTATTGAACTCGAGCCAAGTCAATTCTCGGTTTAGGTACCATTCCGGGGAATGGTTATCGAATTCTGGAGCTATCGGGGCAGGTTTCGGTTCAGTAAGGACGGTGGGTTGTTTCATTTTTAACATTATTGGCAAGGAGTTAAATGAATTCGCAGCATAATCCTAAATTCGGCAGTTTAACCATGAAGTTCTTGAAGTGTTTCAAGAGAACTTTCAGTACCTTGCGTAACCCTTCAGGAGAGCAAAACTGTTATACAAAACCATGACAAGTTATTGAATCAACTTCTTATTCTTCATGGTGAAATGCTTATTAGGATAATCATTCGATGTTGCGAGCAATACAGGTTTGGTTGCGTCCTTCCCGTTTTGCTTGATATAACGCGTTATCGGCGACGGTAAGGAGTTCAGTGCCGATTAAACGAGGAAAGTGCGCCGAGTCTGCCAGGCCTATCGAGACCGTGCAATTGAATCGTTGATTTTGATCTTGAAAATGAATATTGGTAAATTGATTACGGATGTCGTCCAGTAGTCGATAGGCATTGTCTTGATCGCACTCCGGTAGGACCGCCGCGAATTCTTCGCCGCCGTAACGGCCGATGATGTCCGAATGGCGAAGGCGTTGACGTAGCAGCATGGCAAGCGAAGTGATGACATTATCGCCGACCGTGTGCCCGTAAGTGTCGTTGACTAATTTAAAATTATCGATATCCAGCATCGCGATCGAGACCGGCTTGCCGTTGCGTTGAGCTTGGGCTGTCTCCAAATCGGCTGCTTCCTTGATACTGGCATGCTTCAATAAACCGGTTAGACTGTCTTTGGCGATGAGCGAAGTCAAGCGGCGCGCTCTTTCGATACGTGCGCGTGTCGCGGCAATTAATTGCGCATCCGATATCGGTTTCATCAAGAAATCGTCGGCACCTTGTCCCATGGCTAGAATTTGTATGTCGAGATCGCTTTCGGAGGAAAGAAAGACTATCGGCAGGCCCGACCATTCATCATATTGGCGAATGACACCGGCAAGATCGAGACCGGTAAAGTTGGGCATATGTAAATCCAACAAGATTATTTCAGGTCGGAAACTCGCGATTTTGGTTATAACGGCTTCGGGGTGCTTCAAGATTTTGGCTTGCATGCCTGCGACAGTCAAAACCAATTGATAGTGGGCGGCCAGATCCTTGTCGTCGTCGATGATCAAAACGCGCTGGGGAGGCGCTCTTCTTTTTTCCAGAATTTGCATCATGCGGTTGATCAAAACCGTGATGTCGACCGGTTTTACAAAATATCCCTCGGCGCCGAGCCGCGCAGCGCGGACCCGCGATTTGAAATCGTCTGTCGACGAGACAAACAAAAGCGGACAGTCTAGCGATTTTAAGGTGATTCTATCCTGGAGAAGAATGGAGTCTTGTTTGGAAAAGCGGTGTAACCTTACGTTCATGATAAGCAAATCCGGGCGCTCGAATTGCGCGGCGGTTTCCGCGTCTCGTATAGAGTTGAACAAATGGACTTCGAAGTTGAAAGACTCTAATTGGCGAGCCAACTCTTGTTCGAATGTCGCATCATCCTCGATTAGCCAAACTCTTAAGGTTTTATCGATAGGCATGTCCGAAGTCATTGCAAGCGCGGGGGGCGAATGATTTTCAGGCGGTCCAATGACGCCTTTAAGCGCGCCAATCTCTTTAACAAAAGATTGCCGGATTTTATCGTCAATCTCGCCGGAGCCCTCTTCAAGCCATGCTTGGAGGCGAATTTCTAAAATTCGCGCCGCTTCGCCAAGCGCAGGCACTCCGAATGTGCCGCATGAACCTGAAAGTTTATGTAGGCGATGATGCAATTCGTTTAGAGCGACAACATCGAAACCGCGTTCGTTCAGGTTTTCGCCGATGGTCTTTAAATTGTTTAATTCGACCGGTAAACGCTTTAAAAACTGAGAGCGTAATCGCGATAATTGTTCCTGGGCATCACACGGGTTGGATAGCGGCATCTTGTTCTCGTTTTTCCCAAATTTTACGGATTTGGTCGGCCAAGGTCATCGGGTCGAACGGTTTGGCGATGACATCGACTGCGCCTAACGATTTGTAATACGCAATTTCGGACGGTTGAATCTTGGCGGTCATGAAGACAATCGGAATTTCGGCGATGATAGGCTGTTCGCGTAAACGATTGAAAGTCGTCGGGCCGTCCATGCCGGGCATCATAACATCGAGTAGGATTAAATCCGGCATGAAATCGGCCGCTTCGGCCAAGGCTTCCTTGCCGGAAGAGCAGATTTTTACCGTAAATCCGCCTACCATTTCCAATGCCAGTTTCGCCACGGTCTGAATGTCGGGTTCGTCTTCTACATAGAGTATGCGTTGAAATGGGTTCATAAAAGAATTTCTTGAATGGAATGGGTTGTATATGTATAGCGAAGGCGTTTTGATTTTATACGTTTGTTCAATCGAAAACAGGAATTTTACACTTTCCATATCGGCATTTCGAAATAGAAACTTGCGCCTTCGCCTTCGATCGACTCGAAACTGATTCGGCCGCCCATGCGTTCGATCAATTCTTTGGAGATGGCCAGGCCCAATCCGGTGCCGCCTTTTTTTCGAGTGTTCGAAGCGTCGGCTTGGGCGAATTTTTGAAAAACACGATCGCGGAAGCCGTCCGGAATACCGGGACCACGGTCGGCGACCGTTATCCGTATGGATTCGTTAATTTGTTTCACGTTGATGTAAACGTCGCCTCCATCGGGAGAAAATTTAATGGCGTTGGACAATAGGTTCGATAATACTTGTTGTAAACGCTGTGCATCCGCATAGATATCGACCTTTGGTCTTTCGCCGGTCAGTATTAACGATACTCGACGTCCGATACCATAGGTTCGGTTAGCATCGACTGTCTGTTCGATCAACGGCATCAAATCTTGCTTTTGCATATTGAGTTGGAGCTTGCCGCCTGCGATTTTCTCCATGTCGAGTAAATCGTCGATCAGGTCGGCCAAGCGACGGCTATTATCATAGGCAATGCTTATTATCTCAAGCACAGGTTTGGGTAATTCGCCCAGCACGCCGCCATTAAGCAAGCCTAATGCGCCGGATATCGACGTGAGCGGCGTGCGCAGTTCATGACTGACGGTGGCAACGAATTCGTTTTTCATGCGGTTGACGCGCTTGCGCTCGGTAATGTCTCTCACCATGCCGACATACATGACCTGATCCTGAAGGGTGATTTCGGAGATGGCCAGTTCCATTGGGAATAGCTCGCCGTTTTTTCGAAGGCCTTCGACTTCTCGTCCGATACCGATGATTCGGGCGATGCCAGTCGATTGGTAATGGCGTAAATAACTATCGTGAGCGTCGCGGTGCGGATTCGGCATCAATATTTTGATATTACGGCCGGCGATCTCGGCGGCTTCATAGCCGAAAATTTTCTCTGCGGCAGGATTGAAGGACTTGATTTTACCGGTTCGATCAATCGTGATAATGCCGTCCACAATATTATCGAGAATGGCTTTGGTGTGCCGGCTTTGTTCTTTGAGTGCGGCTTCGGCATGTTTGCGTTCGGCGATGTTTTGAGCAATGCCGAGAAATCCGGTAATGTCGCCCTTATCGCCACGCATAGTTGTGACCACAAGCGATACCGGAATGTGCCGGCCATCCTTGCGAATATAAGTCCACTCGCGAGTTTCCGCCCCCTCTTGTTCGGGTTTTTCGGTAAAGACTCGAAAGCCTTCCACCGAGCGACCGAATTCTTTGCTCAATTCCAGGCCGCGTGCTACGACTTCTTCAGTCTTATGGAACAGAGCGGGCGTTTTTTTGCCGATGACTTCCGCCGAGGAAAAACCCAGCATGCGTTCGGCTCCCGGATTAAAAGTCGTGATGATGCCTGCTACATCGGTAGCGATAATCGACATTTCCGAGGCCGCATTTAATACACTAGTCAGCAAATGAGTCACGCGTTTGCGCTCGCTTTCGGCGCGCATGCTTTCAGTGATATCCACGGCACGTCCGGCATGGCGGATAATTTGGCCGTTAACGTCTTTAACGGGAAAAGATTGCGCGTGTACCCAACGGATATTGCCTTCCGGAGTCATGATGCGGTATTTCATATCGAACTGACCGCTGTGCCGGTATTGGTTCATTTTTTGGAAAAAAACCGGCTTGTCGTCTTCAACGATCGATTCGGCGAAAGAGTTCGGATCGTCGTATAAGCTTTGGCAGCTTCTGCCCCATATCTGTTCGTAGACCGGGTTGATGTAAATCAAACGGTCGTTATCCGCATTGCGCAGCCAAAAAACTTCTCTGATGTTTTCGGTTATATGGCGTTGTTTTTCCTCGCTTTCACGAAGTGCGGCTTCGGCTTGTTTACGGTCGGTGATATCAAGAATAAAGCCGTCGAGATAATCGATATTGCCGGCAATGTCGGCTATAGCCGTTCCTTTCTCGTAAGCCCAACGAATCGATCCGTTTTTATGAAGGATTCGGTATTCCATCTCCCATCCGGTTCCGGATGCAACAGCCTCATAAACCGACCGCTCCACCGGTTCGGTATCGTCGGGATAAATGATGCTGGCGTAACTGCGCACCGAGTTGTCGATAAAGTCGCTGGCCGGATAGCCGCTGATGTTGTCGACGATGGCGCTCATGTAGAGCATCGTCCAATTCTCGTCCAGTTTGCAGCGGTAAACGATGCCGGGAATGTTGTTGACCAGCGACTGATATTGGTCGCGATTTTGTTTTAAATCAGCCGTTCTGGCTTGAACTTGTCGTTCTAATCCCACTAGGATTTCGGATTGCTCGTTAAAACTGTCCGTCAAGCGTTGAGCCATCTCATTCAACGTCTTGCTCAGGTTGTCGTATTCCATGATGGGACTGGCCGGCAGATTCGGTTTGAGACCGTTGCCGATGGCATCGGCCAAACCGAAGCTTGCTGCCTCAAGGTTGCGTAGCGAATGCGTCAGCCAGCGGCTAAGTAGGTAGGAAACGATACTGCCCGACAGTAATAGCAGCGCCAATGACAAGAACAACGGCAGGCGGCCTTTTTCGAAATCAAGCACCAATGATTCGGCATCTTGCTCGATATGCACACGAGCAACACCCGTAATGTCGGTGAGAGGTAGGCTGGTCAGGTAACGACCTCGTTTCCAACGGTCCATGGCGGCCAGTTTGCCGTAGGGCAGCCAGATGGCTAGACCTTCGTTGAGTTGTTTGATTTCTCCGGCTGGATTGTCGATAGCGATGAGTTGACCTTGTTCGATGACGATTTGTCCGTCGCGATCGAGCAAGGCCAAACCTGCCCGCGATGAGAGTTGAGTTCGGGCCAGTTCGTTTTGCCAGGTCTTAATCTCGGCGTCAGGCGCGAAGGAGATATCGGCGGCGGCTCGTTGAGCGATTTGTTCCAACCGGTTGAGCATGAAGGCTTCATGGCGATTTCTCTGAGCGTTGCTTTCGACAATAATCGGTATCGCCCCGGCCAAGAGTATCGAGCATAACAAGACATGGAATAACAATTCGGACAACGACGGCCTAAAGCGGCCGGTTAGCCTTGTAGTCCGGAATGCTGTCTGAACGGCGAGTAGAATAATACCGGCAACCAAGGCATTGAACAGTCCGTTCAACGGTTGTTTAAGCGCAACCAATAACGTCGATTGCCATTCCATGCCGATGATGCTGTGATAAAACAACAAGATCAACGGCAGACCTAAAAAAAACCAGAACACGAGATCGGCTAGAATTAAATTGCGCAGTCCGCGGCGATAAAGCAATGCCACGGTCAATGCTTCGGCGGTAAAAGTGATCAGAGCGTAGGGTTGATTCCAGAGCGCCAAGGTATAAAGACCGCCGGTCGCGGCAATGACGGTCGCAGCGGCCGGGCCGAGGAAAGCCGCCGCAAGCATTGCCGCGATCGACCCGAAAATGAAATCGACGCCGTAAAAAAGCGGCATGTTCAGCCAGTTACCGATCCATGCCAGAAAAGCAAAAAGCGTGGAAAGCACAAAGGTTTTACGGTCGATCGAAATCATGATGTTATTTTTGACGAGTCTCTGGCGACAATCGGCAAAGTAATAAAAAAAGTCGTGGCTTTATCCGGTTCGGATTCGTAGCCGATATTGCCGTTCATGCGTTCGACCAATTCCTTGGTTATCGCCAGTCCGAGCCCCGTGCCGCCTTTTTTTCGGGAATCGGAGGCGTCGGCTTGAGCGAATTTTTGGAAGACGTGTTTGCGGAATGCCTCCGGTATGCCGGTTCCTCGGTCGCTGACTTCGATTCTAGCCAGATTGCCGGTACTTAGAACGGCGATATCCACGGTTCCGCCTTTCGGTGAAAACTTGGCCGCGTTCGATAACAAATTGTCGAATATTTGTTGAAGGCGCTGGGCATCGACATCGACATGCAAGGCATCATCGCGTTGCGTGATTCGGAGGGTAACGCCGAATTGGTCCGCATAGGCTTGATTATCGCGCAGGGCATGTTCGACTAGAGGCATCAGCGCTTGCGGACGAAGGTCGAAATTTAATTTGCCGGCGATCAATTTTTCCATGTCGAGCAAATCGTTAATTAGCAGGGACAAGCGACGACTGTTTTTGTAGGCGATCGCTACGATTTCATTAACGGTGCCGGGGAGTTCGCCCAATGCGCCTCCGGCCAGCAAGCCGAGCGAGCCGGCTATCGCGGTCAATGGCGTACGCAATTCGTGGCTCACGGTGGAGATGAATTCGTTCTTCATGCGATCGTTACGTTTGCGTTCGGAGATGTCTTCGATGATTGACCAAATCATTTTCTTGCCCGACAAGTCTTCGACGACCATGCCGTTCAGCAAAACCGGATATCGGTCGCCGTTTTTCTTGATGTATTCTTTTTCGTAGGGGCCGTAGCGACCGGTGTTCTTCATGCTTTCCGATTGCTGTTTTTCTTTCGCTTCGTATTCTTGAGGAGTTATTTCAAAATAACTGAGCGACAAAAATTCTTCGCGGCTGTATCCGGTAGGCGCCAACAAGGCGTTGTTGACCTCGACGAAACGACCGGTGGCGTAATCGTTGAGCGCGATACCGACCGGCGAGAGTTCGAACAGACCGCGTAGCCTGGTTTCGCTGTCGTTCAAAGCCTGCATGGACATCTTTTGCTCGGAAATATCGGCATGCGTGCCGTACATCATCAAAGGCTTGCCGTCGTTCGTCCGGTTAACGACACGGCCTCGGTCATGGACCCATACCCAATGCCCTTTTTTATGCCGCATTCGGCATTGCGCGTCATAGAATTCAAGCTCGCCGGCAAAATGTCGTTGCAGTAAGCGCTCGGACTGCTGCAAATCGTCGGGGTGAGTTAATTTAAGCCAGGTTTCGATACTAATCGGTTCGAGCTCGCTCAAGGTATAGCCTACGATTTCGGCCCAGCGTTCGTTGAAGACGGTTTGGCCGGTTTGAACGTTCCATTCCCAGGTGCCGATATGGGTCCCTTCAATAATCGCCGTTAGCCGGCGTTGGCTGATCAAAATGCGTTCGGCATCGTTTTTTTCGCGGCTGATATCCGACTCGATCGCCATGAAACCTTGTAATGCGCCTTGCTTATCATAGAGAGGGTTGCATTGAATACGAACCCAATAGGCTTGCCCGGATTTATGATAATTGACGACATCGACAGTGAAGGACTGCCGCTCAATCAACGCTCGATGCATCGAGGCCGCGACCTCGGGATCGGTCGCCTCTCCCTGGAGTAAATCGCCGGGTTTGCGCCCGAGCATTTCCGTCAAACTATAGCCTGAGAGCCGGGTAAAGCCTTCGTTGATCCATTCCACGCGGCCTTCGGTGTCGGTGATGATGACGCCGTTGGTGGTTTGGCTGGCGACACGCGACAGGCGCGTCAATTCGGCTTGATTTTGATCATGCAGACGTTTGACGCGCGCTGCCTCGATTAATTGACCCAGCGTCATCAGCAACGGATGCAGGAACTTCGCCCAGCCGGACTCGTAACCGCCGGGGCGGTTGGCGACTCCGATCATTGCTACGAGCTTCCGGTCATAATGAACCGGAATACCCAAAAAGGATTTTAATGGCGGATGGCCGGGAGGCAGTCCGCCGCGTCTCGGGTCATGCTCGGGATTGTTGGCGATCAGCGGTTTTTCCGAAACGATGACGGCGCCGAATAAATTTTTAAGATTGGAAAACTCCATGCCTTGCGCAGCATTTGCTTCGTAAAATGCGCGCGTTTCGTCGTTCCAAGCGATGTTGGTAATCGCCCGAGTCTTTAAGTAGGGGCTTCCGTCTTCGCGATGTAATATCTCGGCGATGAATCCGTATTCGCTGCCGGTGAGATTGAGTATGTCCGATAATAATTCGTCGAAAGCCCGGCTACGATTCGATTCGAGAATGAATTGAGACTGGGCGCGCGAAATGATCTCGGCTATATGTTTTTGGCGTTCGAGAGCCGCCTCCGCCGATTTTATGTCGCTGATGTTACGGCAGATCAGCAAAACTTGGTCGGGTAAAATTTTGCTGATTCTTGCCTCGAACTCTTGGGTTCCGTTTCCGGTATCAAGGGCGTATTCGAAATGAACCAGTCTCTCGGAATGTAGTGCTTCGTCGATAGCGTCCATGGTTTGAGAAGTCAACGAATCGGGCAAAAAATCGCCGAGATGGCGGCCGATAATCATGCTTGCCGGTGCCAGCAGATCAGGATGTTCTTTGCAGTCGGCGATGCGGCCATCCGAATTCACGACAAAAAGCAAATCCGGCAGCTTTTGAAGTATGATTTGGCTACGCGCTTCGTTTTCGATGACTTGATTCGACAGGCGCAGTCGAGCAATGAAGCGAACTATTTCCTGAGCGGTCGCGCTAAGGTCGCTGAGTAGTTTACGTTGTTCCGGCGTTAGCCGTTTCGGCTCGCGGCTCATGATGCAAAATGTCCCGATAGCCAAGCCGTTTTCGGTCAGTAATGGCGTTCCCGCATAGAAACGGATATTGCTGGAGCCGGCGACGAGAGGATGTTGGTTAAAACGATGGTCGATTCGGGCGTCCGGAACTTCGAAGATTTCTTTTTTGAGGAGGGTATGCGCGCAAAACGAGAGTTCGCGTGGCGTTTCGGTAATATCGAGGCCTTGGCAGGATACAAACGACAGTCGTTCACCATCAGGCAATGCGATCAGCGCGACAGGTATGGCAAGACACATTTGAGCCAAACGAGTCAATCTATCGAAGCGTTCGTCAGGCAAACTATCGAGAATAGCGGTGTTTTGGAAAACAGTAAGGTGAGTGTTAGTCGAATTCGAATCCAGCATGCCCTCTACCGATCTTATGGATTTAAAGAAATTTTCTATGGAAATACAAGTGTGTTTTGTAGCAAGGCGCGAAAACAGGCGGGGTGCTGATGCAACACAATGTTTATAGATTGTTTTTTATTACCATGAAGGGCATGAAGATAATGAAGAAAAGAGTATTGAGGGCTTAATGAACTGTCCAACTATCACGGATGAACTTAATAGATAAATTCAATGTACTAATACGGCGTTTTCAAAACCAGTTAATTAATGACTAAGAAATATCAAAACGATGATGGGTCCGGAGTGCAGGCTTCGCCTAAACTCCAGTGGCAATGTTGATGACATAGGCTGTTAATGGTTGGCCACTCAATTAAATTGAAACGCTGTATCTTCAAGTCCTTCATGCTCTTCATGGTAAAAATAAATGACATTTTATGGAATCAGCACCCAACAGGCGTTAATATAAGTAACTGTTTTCGCAAAGCTTCCGTACCTGCTTATACCTCTTGTCAATATGCATGAAGGTGGGTTGCGTCGCTATCGGACTTACCAGTAAATGCGGTTGCGTGAAGTATATCTCGCAGGAATGGGTTGGCATAGAAAGGTAATTTTTTGGCTTTAACCTACTTTCTATTGATTGAAAACTGAAAAGCAAATCGTAGATCAAAATTCGGCGCCGGCGCCTGAAAATCGAGCCACCGAACCTCCTTTCCACAGTTGTCGACGTTATTTCATGCTCGTTCCTAAGAATGAAGTTGGCACACTTGTTTTAACAAACGCATCAGATTTTAAAATAATTCGACATCGTCGTCATCGGGTTTAGTATCGACTCCAGCGGCCAATGCGATTGCCTCATCAATGGATTTTCCCTGATGGATTGCATCGAACATGATTTTTTGAGACTCCGTCGTGTAACGGCTGCGAATTTCCTCTTGAAATGCATACCACTCCATCGGATTGTACAGACGCTGCGGTGATTCGATAATTGCCGAGAGACCGCGCAGCCCGATCGATACTTGCTGCAGACATTGTTGCAAGCGATCGTAAAATTGAAAAGCGATAATAGATGACTGGACATTGTTCTGAGTTGCCGTGCAATGAAGTAACGCTTGGTCTCGCTGTTGACTGGGTTCAAAGGTCGATAATAGTTGCTGGACGGCGCTTAAATCATCAACCATACGAGTAAAAGAGTGAATCAACCGGTCGACCGATTCGTCTCCTGCCTTCATGCCGCTTTCGACTTGCGCCACACTGACTGCGAGCAATCTAACTGTCTCTCGGATTTGGCTCCAGTCCAAGTCGGGTTGTTTCGATGTTGTCGAGGTCATGTTGGATATTTTTAAGTGATGAAGATCGTTAAAATTGAGTCAAGTTTTTCTGCCGCATAAAAAGTGGCGAGTGATGAGTGTTTAGTGATGAGTGGTTGGTTTTTTTTCGCCCCTAACCCCTAACCCCTAATCACTCGTTGGTCTGAGGCGAAGCCTCGTTAATTATTTGTCTTGTTCAAACGGTTGAAGAAATAAATTCGAATATTGACTATTCTTAGTCGAACCGTTTCGAGAGATAAGTTGCAAGCAGAATAGTTTTAAATGAGCCGAATTGCAAGCTGACGTTGTATTTTGGCGCTCTCGAAAAAAACTAACGAATCCATTCAACATAATCTTATCCAATAATGTTCCAGCATTTTTTACGATGTCCATTAGGATGGGCAATTCTTGCGGGTTTTCTTTTCGGAATGCTATTTCCATTGGGCGCGGTTGCATTAATGTTGTTAGCCGAAGATTTGGCGTTCAATTGGGACAATTTGACGCATTTACACAGCATTCATTATGACCTCTATATCGTTTGGTCAGCGCCCTTGGTTTTGGGAACATTGGGCGGACTCATCGGCTATATTGCCCAATTGTTGAAACAAAAAATGGATGCTTTGGAATACCGGGGCGTGCAATTGAACACGTTGTTGGATTCGGTGCCGAGCGCGCTGATTACGATTGATAAGTTCGGCACGATAATGAGTTTTAATCAAGCCGCCGAACGGATGTTTGGCTTTACGCTCAGTGATGTTGTCGGTCAAAACGTTCGTTGTTTGATGCCGGCCGATGTGGCTGACGAGCACGACAGTTATATCGCGCGCTATTTAACGACCGGCATGCCCGTGATTATGGGGCAAAGACGCGAGGTGCAAGCCAAAAGAAAAAGCGGCGAGGTCTTTGCGGCCATGCTGCAAGTCAATTGCATGCACATCGAAGGCGAGACGTTTTTTTCCGGCGTTGTTGACGATATCAGTGAAACCAAGATGTTACAGGCGCAATTGAGTCAAGCTCAAAAACTCGAAGCGATCGGCCAATTGTCTGCCGGTGTTGCGCATGAGATCAATACACCAGTTCAGTATATCGGCGACAATCTCTCGGCGTTGTCCGATTATTTCGCGGACTTTAAAGCCTATCAGCAGGCGGCGGCTGAATGGATCGACCTCGAAAATCCGGTGCATGATCGAATACTGGAATTGACCGAACGCTACGATTTGGAATTTATCTTGGATGATTGCCCTAAAGCTATCGAGCAAGCCAAGGAAGGCGTCGAAAGGGTTTCCGAGATCGTCAAAGCCATGAAAAGTTTGTCCCATGTCGAGGGGGATAAAGATAAGCAAATCGCCGATCTTCACGAAGTGCTAACCAATGCCTTGATTCTTTGCCGCAACAGTTATAAATATTGTGCCGAAATCGAAACGCATTTCTCACCGGAAGTCGGCTATATCGAATGTTTTCCGAGCGAGTTAAGCCAGGTTTTTTTAAATTTGATCATTAACGCTTCTCATGCCATTGAAGAAAAAAAACAAAGCCGCGGGGTCATCAGAATCGAAACAAGGAAAAAAGACCGGTTTGTCGAGATTTGCATACAAGACAACGGGAACGGCATTCCGGAAACGATTAAAGATAAAGTATTTAACTTATTTTTTACCACTAAGCCGGTCGGCAAGGGGATCGGGCAAGGACTCAGTTTGGCGCATACCATTATTGTGAAAAATCATGGGGGTCGCCTATACTTTGAATCGGAAGCCGGGAAGGGTACCGAATTTTACATCCACTTGCCGGTATAACCGCCGGTTTATCGACAGCCCTTAAGTCATGAAAAAAAATATTCTATTCGTCGACGACAACGACAATATCATTAATGGCATCAAGCGGATGCTGCGCCCCTATCGAGAACAATGGCATTTGTTTTTTGCCAACAGCGGCCCGGAAGCGCTGGAACTGATGAAAAACGAGCGCATCGATTTGATTGTCAGTGATATGTTGATGCCGGGCATGCGCGGCGACGAATTGTTAAAAAAAGTCAGCGAGTCGTATCCCGGCATCGTGCGCATGATCTTGAGCGGTTATGCCGATGAAGCAACATTGTCTCGAGGGCTCGAAGTCGCTCACCAATATCTTAGCAAACCCTGCAGTGCGGAGCAGTTGCGAGAAACGATTTCACAAGTCTTTACCATTCAGGCTTGCGTAAGCAATCCTGTCATCGCAGAACGAGTCGGCGATCCGAATAAATTGCCTAGCCTGCCTAAAATTTATAGGGAGTTGAATGCCGCGATAGCCGACGAAAATACCACCGCTACCGATCTAGCCGGTATTTTCGAACGGGATATGGTGCTATCCGCCAAGTTATTGCAATTGGTCAATTCGCCTTATTTCGGGTTGAACCGTAAGGTTTCGAATTTATCACAAGCCATAGCATTGATCGGCATAAAAAAAATCAATAGCATGGTGTTGACGGCGCATCTGAAAACGGCGTTTCCAATTGACGATCCTGCGCTGGAAGCTTACATGGATTATTTATGGCAAGATGCCGGAAGGTCGGCCGAGTTGGCGCGATTGATTTCATTATCGGAAAACCAATTGGAAGATAGGCCTGATCAGGCCTATCTAGGCGGATTGCTGCACAACATGGGCCTACTGATTTTTATGTCGTATGGCGGTGAGGAATTGGCGCAATTATTGGAGCATGTTAAATCGACCGATAGGCCGGTGCCGGAGATCGAAACGGAAATATTCGGCTTTACACGTTCCGAGGCCGCGGCTTATATTCTGAGTTTATGGAAAATTCCGCCGCGAATCATCGAAGCGATATTGCTGCAAAATACTCCGTCGACAACGGACTTCGACGGAGTTAACGCTTTAACGGCTGTTCATGTTGCATGCGCATTACTGAAGCCTTCGGTGATGCAAGGCTATGATCGTTTGTTCGAGATGAATATCGATACGGTCTATTTGCAGCGGATCGGGAAATTAGAACGCTTGCCGGAATGGCAAGAATTAGCCGAAAAAGTGATAGCTCGGAGCCAGGGAGGTTAGCCGAATGATGGATCATGGATTTTCAGAAAAAGTGCTTTGCGTCGATGATGAAGTCAATGTATTAAACGTTTTTAAGCGCACATTGGGTCGTCATTTCGATCTAATCGTCGCAGATTCGGGCGAGAAAGCCTTGGGACTCCTTAGTGAACACCCCGATGTTGCAGTCATCCTGTCCGACTACGCGATGCCCGGCATCAACGGTGTGGAATTTCTGAAGCAAGCGAGGTTAATCGCGCCCGATGCGATTCAACTGCTGCTGACCGGCAATATCGAATTGGATGTCGCCGTCAACGCCATTAATGAAACCGACATTTTCCGTTATCTTCCCAAGCCCTGCCCGGCTGAAGTTTTAAAAAAAGTGATTGGCGATGCCTTGGCGCAATATCGCTTAATCAAGGAAAAACAACGCTTGACCGCCGAGCTGCATGAAACCAATCGCCGGCTTGCCGAGCGAAATGAAACATTGGCCAGACAAAAATACATATTGCAATACGAATTGGAAATGGCCAAAGAGGTGTATTCCAAAACGCTGGCTTTCGACAAAGGCAGGAAGGATGGCATCGACTACGTCAATTGCCCGCAACAGGTCGTCGGAGGAGATTTTTTGTTAGTGCGAAGCAATACGAGCAAACAGCAGCTCTATGCGATCATGGGCGACATGACGGGACACGGCTTGCAATCGGCATTGGCGGTTTTATTGATAGACGAGATTTTCGGCGCGCAAGTACCGAATGCGCCATCGGTTGAGGAGCTGGCTTCATGTTTGAACGATAAATTACAGCGGAAATTACCGACCGGGTTGTTTTGCGCGGCGCTCATCGTCAAGGTCGATGCCAGGGACGAAACGCTTGATTTATGGGTAGGCGGAATGCCCGATGTTTACTTGCTTGATAGCCACGGTCGAATTACCCGGTCTATTAATTCCGACAACTTGCCGTTGGGTATCGCGTTGGGAGTTTCGTCTTCAAAGTCTTCATTTCGCTGTTCGCTCGGCGAAGCCGAATCGCTGTTTGCCTGTAGCGATGGAGTGACTGAGCAACAGGGGCCGGAGCAAACGATGTTCGGTATGGATCGTTTAACGGAAGCGCTGCAATCCGTCCCGGATAGTACCCGTGTCGATTGGGTGCTGGAGCGGCTAAACCGTTTTCGCGGCGGGATGACACAAGATGATGATCTGTCCCTGATCGAGATAAATTTTTCACGCATACGGAAATTTTTAATGGAGTCGGCATGAACGAAAATCACGACGGCATCAGCCGTAAAGTCTTGTTTGTCGACGACGAGCCGTTATTGCTTCAGGGAATCAAAAGGCAATTGCGGCGCGACTACGATGTAACTATCGCCGAAGGCGGCGAAGCGGCTTTATCGCTATTGGAAACGCAAGGGCCTTTCGCGGTTGTTGTATCGGATTACAATATGCCGGGTATGGACGGCATCGTTTTTTTGAATACGGTTTTTCAACGCTATCCCGATACCGTCCTAGTGATGTTGACCGGACGAGCCGAGTTGGATGTTGCGGTCAGCGCTTTGCATAACGCGCATATTAGCCGGTTTCTCGGCAAACCTTGCCCGAGAGAAATATTACAGGAAACGCTCAACGACGGCTTGGAGCAATACCGCTTGCGGAAAAGCGAGCAATTACTCAAGGCAAGGCTTCAAGAAGCCAATCTCGCTTTAGAAAAAATGAACGAACAACTGGAAGTTTTAGTTGATAAAAAGACTCGCGCGTTGGCCTTGCAATACCGGCATGCCGCCCTGATGGCCCAAATGAGCGATTCGGCTGAAGTATGCGAGACATTTATCCAAGCGGTAAAGCAATTGACCGGGCTCGACGGCGTTCGCTTATGGTTGAGCCGTAATCAAGACGAAACCTTTATTTGTGCCGAGAGCGGTGCAAGTAGAGTATTTAGAAATAGCGAACGGAGCGGCGTTGTCGGAAAACGCTGTTTTGGCGAGAAAAAATACTGGACCCGGCATGATGCCGCCGGCAAGCTGGATGAAACCGATGAAGCCGAATGGTTTCCCGGTCAACCATTGCTGGCGATTCCGTTGATTACCCGAAACAGCATTTTGGGATTGCTCGTGTTAGCCGGTAACGGCGAACCGGTCGAGAACGAGATGATCGAAGCCTTGACCGGCATGGCGGACACCAGCGCCTCGGCGTTGATGCAGCATTGGCAAAGCGAAGCTTTCGTCGAGGCGCAAGATGCCTTGATTACTGCATTGGCCAAACTATCCGAATACCGGGATCCGGAAACCGGCGCGCATTTGCTGCGCTTGAAAAAATATTGCGCGTTAATCGGGGGGCATCTGTCGCAAACCGACCGCTACCGGGATATTGTGACGCCCGAATTTATTGCCGATCTGGTTCGCTCTTCTCCGCTGCACGATATCGGTAAGGTGGGAATACCCGATGCGATATTAAAAAAGCCGGGGCGGTTGACGCCGGAGGAGTTTGAAATCATGAAGGGGCATGCCGCGATCGGCGGCGATACCTTACGCGCGGTATTCGACAATTATCCATCGCAGACCTTTATCAAATGCGGGATGGAGGTTGCTTACGGACACCATGAAAAATGGGACGGCAGCGGTTATCCATTGGGTTTGAAAGGAGAGGCGATTCCGTTGTCCGCACGCATACTGGCCCTGGTCGACGTTTACGATGCACTGACCTGTCGGCGCGTTTACAAAGCGCCGTTTCCTCGCGATAAGGCGGAAGCATTGATCTTGGAAGGCAGCGGCGTGCATTTCGACCCGGAACTTGTCGCCGCTTTCGTTGAGCTCGAGCCGGAATTTAACGGTATAGCCGAGCGCTATGCCGATATTTTTTGATCTAACGGACGAATCATGTTTGTCGAAATAGAAGAAAAACCGGCTATATTGGTGGCCGACCCGGATCCGCTGTTGTATCGAACGCTACATGCGATGTTCAATACGGGCGAATGGGCCTATCGTATCGATGTTTGCGAAACGCAGTCCCAAGCCGTTGAAAAAATCGAGAGCAACTTTCGGCAAAACAAAGCCTATGTACTGTTATTTACCGAAGCGCAATTAATCGACGGAAGTGGTTTGCAATTGATTAGTCGGCTTTGGCGAATAGATCCGGACTTACACGTTGTTCTTTGTACTGCCGGTTCCAACTTGACTTGGGAAGCGATTCTCGAGGAAGTGGGCGAGAGCGATCAATTGTTGATATTGCCGAAACCCTTGGATAGTTTGATATTGAGGCAAACTGTTCATGCGATGATGCGCAAATGGCAATTGAGCAAGCAATCGCGCCATGTGATGGCTTATATGGAGCGCCAAATACAAGAACGGACGCAAGCGATAGAAATTGCCAACAAAAATCTTTTGCAATCCGAAAAATTGGCGGCAGTCGGCCAGTTGGCGGCCGGTATAGCACACGAAATCAATACGCCGGCTCAATATGTCGGCGACAATTTACGCGCCATCCAAGACTTTTTCGGCAGTCTGATCCGTTTTATCGAGCATTATCGTCAGTCTTCCGCAGCCCCCGATCCGGCAGCTCATCTCGAAGCGTTAATGGAACTGGAGAAACAAGAAGATTTGGCTTTTATCCTCGAAGATGCGCCGTTGGCGATTAAGCAATCCCTGGACGGCATGGACCAAATCGTCCGTATCGTGCAAGCGATGAAAGGATTTGCGCATTCCGGACGCAGTCAAGCGTCAACAGTCGATATCAATCTGGCTTTGGAAAGTACGCTCTTGATCGCGCGCAACAGCTACAAAACTATAGCCGATATCGAAACCCGGTTTGCCGATATTTCGCCGATCGAATGTTATCCGGGCGAATTGAATCAAGTCTTTTTAAATATCGTCGTTAATGCAGCCCATGCAATTGAAGAAAGCGGTAAAGGATGGGGGAAAATAACCATAGAAACCGCCGGAACGGAAACCGGCATCGAAATTCGAATCCGCGATACCGGCAAGGGTATACCGGAAAACCTTCGGCATCGAATTTTCGAACCGTTTTTTTCGACAAAAGATGTCGGTAAAGGGACCGGGCAAGGTCTGTCGATAGCTTACCGCATCATCAAGGAACAACACGGCGGAACACTGACCTTCGAGAGCGAACCGGGAGGCGGCACGACATTCATTATCGGTTTGAACCGCCGTTTGCCCCAACGCGAACCTAATGCTTCATAGTGAGAAAAAGATGACCATCGCCTTTAATTTCGATGAAGTAAAAGCGGCAGGCAACCTGCCTTCGCCATCGGGCACAGCGTTGGCAATCATGAAGTTTGTACAACGAGAAGATGCTTCCGTGCAAAAGTTGGCGCAATTGGTTCGCGTGGACCCGGCGCTGAGCGGGCGTATCATTGGTTTGGCCAATTCAGTGGCAATGGGCGGGCGCCGTCCTGTTGCCGATATACAGGAAGCCGTATTGCGTGTCGGGATGAATGCGGTGAAAAATTTTGCCTTGAGCTTGTCTTTAATCGACGGTTACGGCAGCGGTCAATGTAAAGGTTTTCCCTACGAACGGTTTTGGTCCGAATCCTTGCTGCTGGGTGTTTTGCTATCTAGCCTAACCGTAAGGGAGCGGACTGTGGTGCCCGAGGAAGCTTTTACGCTGGGTTTATTGTCCGATATCGGGCGATTGGCTTTGGCGACCGCATGGCCTGACGATTTTAGCGATTGCCTCAAAACAGAAAAAGACGAACGCGCCTTGTTAAAGGTCGAGCAAAGCCGGTTTGCGATCGATCACTTCGACTTAACCATATTGATGCTCGATGATTGGGGAATGCCGATCGCATTTTTGGAAGCTTTAAAGCTCAGCCGGGCAGATACGTTTCCTGAAGGCAGAAACGGCAGGATAGCCGAACAAATCGCTCTAGCCAGGCGTCTTGTTGCCTATTGCTTGACGGACGGCGAGAATCGTCTCGAAATATTGCCGACGATCAAAACGGCTGCGGCGCGACTTAATTTAAACGAAACCGAACTCCCCTCTTTTGTCGATGAAGTACTTGGCTATTGGCGGGACTGGGGGAAACAACTTGGCATCAATACGCGCATAGAGGCAGATAACGGAAATGGTCCCAAGCTGGCGAACACACAGGAAGAAGCGGTCGAAACCTTGGATGCGCCTATAACAATATTACTGGTCGATAAAGACCCCGAGCTCCTAAAAAAGGTATCGACACAGCTCACAGTCGACGGTTATCGGGTCGATGTAGCGAATAGTATCGACCGGGCTCTGCAATGGGTGGTCGAGCGTAAACCGCAAATACTCATAACCGGGATGGTTTTTGAAGGAAAAAGCGGTTTGGATTTATGCCGGATACTTCGGGCCAATCAATTCGGGCAAAGTATTTACATTATTGTTCAATCGGCCGATTCTAAAGAACAAGGCTTGGTTGAGGCTTTCGAGGCCGGAGTCGACGATTATGTCATTAAGCCGGTGAGTCCTCGTTTGTTGAGCGCCCGGATTCTGGCCGGCGTAAGAGTGGTAAAGCTGCAAAGAGATTTGTGGGAGCAGCGCAAAGCGATCGAACGCGTTTCTTCGGAGTTGGTCGTTTCCAATCGACAACTGAAAAAACTGGCGCACAGCGATCCGTTGACGGGATTGCCGAATCGTCGTTATGCCGTTGCGAGATTGGAAAAAGAGTGCCGTATATTACAAAGAAATCATTTGCCTTTGAGTTTGTTGCTGGTGGATTTGGACAACTTTAAAACGGTTAACGATACGCTTGGCCACGATGTCGGTGATCTGGTCTTGAAGCATACGGCAAAGGTAATGTCGGCTAGGCTTAGAGCCAGCGATGTTTTATGCCGATTCGGCGGCGAAGAGTTTGTAGTGATTGCGCCGAATACCGATAGCGCCAATGCTTTAGCCCTGGCTGAACGTATCCGGGCGGAAATAGAAAATAAGCAAATAGAAGGGCATGCATTAACGCGAAAAGTAACGGCCAGTATCGGTGTAGCCTACACGAACGGAAAGTTGGATAATTGGGAAGAACTGGTCCGCTTGGCCGATAAAGCCATGTACGAAATCAAATACACGACGAAAAACGGCGTCGGATTGGCGAGGTAGAGGAAAGAGGAAAGAGGAAAGA
>NPIE01000101.1_pt2 | contig 26970 bp, 27 predicted proteins | sample 8637661 | NCBI WGS metagenome assembly NPIE01 (sample SAMN07420842, study PRJNA396082) | bioreactor metagenome | isolation source: sample BA12 brine-fed electro-methanogenic bioreactor BA | place: Japan: Kochi | collected 2016-12-09 | reverse complement strand
CCGTGAAGCGGTCCTCTTCCCACGGGATCGCCACCGTGTCACCCCATAAGCCATGTCAACGCCTGTCTTCGATCCCGGCATGATCCTCCCGACAACAGTCGTCGGGAGCTTCCCGGCAGTGAAGGGAAGAGGGCTCTCAGCAGTCCTCGACCCCTATAAGCATGCGGTCCGGTTTGCGGTTAGCGAGCAGATCCGGGCCGGGATCGATATCATCTCCGACGGGCAGGTTCGGGAGGGGATGATTCAGGCATTCACGGGAAAACTGCCCGGGATACGGGATGACTCCGTCATCTCGTCCGTGCAGGCAGCAGCAACGGGAATCACCGTTTCTGATACCCGGTATGCGCTCACACAAGCAAAGAGGGTGAAGGGGATCCTGACCGGCCCCTCATCAATTGCCCACGCACTCCGGATCCAGACACCCGCATACCGGAACCGTGAGGAGCTTGTGATCGATATTGCACATGCCCTTGCCGCAGAAGGAGAGGCGCTTGCACGGGAAGGGGCCTGTATCATCCAGATCGATGAGCCGATCCTCTCGACAGGAGCCGCTGATATCGGAACCGGGGCAGAGGCGATTGGGATCATCGCAAAGGCGGTGAATGTTCCGGTCTGCCTGCATGTCTGCGGACCGCTTGATGAGATCATCGACCACCTCCTCAGGCTGCCGATTGCGATCCTGGATATCGAGGCGGCAACCCAGCCCGGGAATCTTGAGATCTTCACAGATACGGATCTGAAAGGGAAGATGGTCGGCTGCGGGTGCGTCGCCTCTTCTGATCACGAGGTCGAGCCCGTTGAACTGATAAAAAAGCGGATCGAGAGATGCATCGATATTTTTTCGCATGACAGCATCCTGATCGACCCGGACTGCGGCCTCCGGATGCATACGCCGGAAGGGGCCTTTGCGAAGCTCTCCCGGATGTGTGAGGCGGCCTCGCAGGTTCGGAGAGAATATCAGTAAGGTGCGGGATTAGAGATTCTGGTACCAGAAAAGGTCTACAAGGAGCTTGCAGAGATGAAAACAACAGGTCAGACAGATAAAGGTATTCAGGGAGAAATGATCGAGGATCAGAAGAGACGCAGGCTTGAAGAAGATGCCATGATCTGGAGCAGCCGCAGAAAAGATAGCTATCTCCCATTATCAAGGATAAAGGATTAATTCTCTACCAATTCTCTGGTCCGAGCGATACCATGCAGACATTTAATGATCCTTCATCAGACTGTTCAGTCCTTGAACAATGACAGTTCTCTCCCATTCCTATCACAAAATTCACACAGTAATTCAATCAGGGTGTCATAATAACCCCAACCCATACCGGATGCCATATCAACAATGTTTTCCAGCCTGGGTAGAAAATGGTCGACTATATCATCGGGCTGTGAGTCAAGCTCTTCTGTAATCTTCTCAAACATTCTTTCCAGGCTGAGATAGAAATTTTCCCACATATCACCATACTCGACCGTGTACTTTGTGCCCATCTCAACATAATGGGCCATTAGTTCTAATTTCCCGACTATATCGTTTGTTGCCTTAAAATAACTGGATATAACCCTTTTTCCGGCAGAGAAATTCACACTCCTCCTCCCTGTTATGGGCGGATACAGTGCATCGGAGATTTTATTTAAGTAGGGCTCAAGAGACGCCTCTCCTGTCGGGTAACGGGAGTGGAGAAACGTTTTATTATCCTTATTCAGCCTGTAAAGATCGCCTATCAGTTTTATCAGTTCCTTCTTCTCTATCTCTGAAAGAACGTTCTTTACATCGCTCCATGCCATTTTCTTCGGTTCTGCCATAGCCCGGTTTGATAATTACTGAATTCTTCCTGCTTTCAGACACGTCATAGATGAAACTCTGGCGCTAAAAGCCCCATACTTCATCCATATCCTCAATATCTTCATCAAGGTATCTCTCCATAGTTGCAATCCATTCCGGCTTCTCCTCTTTTATTGTTTCTTTCAGCTCAGAGAACTCCTCTTCGGTAATCTCACCTTTCTCCAGCATAAACGTATAGAACTTCTTCAGGCTTGAAGCATTCTCATTTATTGCAGAAATTCCTGTCCAGGGACCTTTTCTGATAAACCAGAATCCCAGATACATGCCTATCCCGTGGACACCATCCCGGGCATCAAGGTCTTCAGAGTACAGCAGATACACATTTATGTAAAACTCGACATTTTGGAGATGTTTCTCAATGGTTCTCGGAGTGAGCTCCTTTTTTGTGAGATACTCCTTGAATTCGGCAAGCAGGTTTTTGTTATATGATCTGATAGCATCATTATCATTTTCGTAATCTTCAGAGGACATAAGCATGAGATCCTTTTCTTATTTGGAACCATAAATGTTCTTTATTCATACATAAAATCCACTCTGTTCTCAAATGCCGGTCTCAAAATCCAACGCTTCACTGATCCGTGTGGATTGTGTTGACACAAGCCATCATCTGGCTATCTGGTATATACAATCCATTAGTATCTCCTGACCTTCAAACCTGGAATATCTTCAAAATGATGGTCCCGCGTCACAATCTCACCATCAGATCCAAGTGCTATTGCGGCGATCAGCTCATCGAAATCTCCAACAGGTTTGCCTTCTTCCCTCAATCTCGCAGAGAGCGCTCCAAAGATACTATATATCTCATCATTAATGTTCTCATTAACCAGATGCTCTGTGATTGCTTCGATCTCTCTCAGATTCTTTTCAGGAGATGCTGAAAGATATGCACCTCTATAAAGCTCAAGAATTGTGATCGACGTGGTTGCAGGATTTAGGCCTTCCTTCTCAATTGTTTCCAATGCCCTGAGTGCATCAGGTTTGTGTCGGATCAGATCAATGATCAATGAGGTGTCAAGTACCGGCATTAAAGTCGACCTCTCGCATTCTGGCTTTTCTCATCTCTCGGGAGGCCTTTTCAATCGAATCTGCAAGTTCCTGATTTGGACCTAGCTCTTTGAGTATTTCTGAGAGCTTTTTCCTGGGGGGAGTAAACTTGAGGATTACTTCTGAGAAACTCATTCCTGTCCCACCTTTCAGACGGGACAGACGCTCATAGGCGTCATCACTGATGCTTATTGTTTTGGTACCCATGTCTGTGTATGTGTATGTATGTGCATATAAAAACGACTCTTCTCCAAAATTCTGATCGCCAGGTTTTTACTGAATTCTTAGGAGCATGGGATTGAGCCCGTTTAAGATCCCGATGCAACAACCGGATCGTCAGAAGTGATTGAAGCAGGTGCGGTGCGGGTATCGGGGCGGCGGGGTGGGTTTTGATATTCACCACTATAGCCGCTCCAACGTAACACGAGAATAGCTATTTGAGGCCATTCATGTATAATTATAGCTTTTGGAAATGAATAGCCTTCAGAAATGGAGAAGAGCCATACATTAGATGATTTTCTTCATCTTGAGATCCCTGATTTCACGGGATATTTCATGAAGATCCGTCTTCAACCATTTTTTCCGTTCTTTTGTATAGTCTCCCTCTCCCTGATCAAACATCATCAGGAACCTGACCATATCAACAGGACCAAGGGTTTTCAGGAGTGCCTCCATGCCCTCTGTATGGATTTCATGGAGCGTCTTCGTCTTCATCATTATTCACCTCCAGGACAAGTTCAACCGGATTACATACCTGCACACCAGTACATAATGTTTGTGATCTCTTGATTTTTTTTATAAGTGCATAATCAGTTGTCACAAGAATAGCATTTGCACGCTCAACACATGCAACATGCAACGCATCCATTGCATCAATACCATGATCCATTATTTCACCGGCTCGATCTTCCAGACTATCATCCCATTCGATTATTTCACTCGCATATGCGACAATATTAAGAACACGCTGAGACCGGTTGTGATCCGGCATTTGAAGAATCTCATATGAAATTATATCACTTGATATGAGAGTCCAGTCGCTCCTGCAACGGTTGAGAATTGCAATTACTGCTTCCATCTCCATATTTATTCTGGAATGGTTCCGAGCATCAAACGGCCTGCATAAACAACATACATCAAGATATAGTCTCACAGAAGCCTCTCGTTCATTTTAGCCTATGATCTATAAAGCGATTACTATAGCGAAAAGAGGTGAAGACAAAAAAAGGTGTTTTCGGATTTCACACCACCCTTGACGTCGTCGAGAGCTCAAGCCCTTCCCCGGTGATCACAAAAGGAACCGTCCGGTCAGGGATCCGCATGCCCCGGTATTTCATGATCTGGAGCCTGCGTTCGATCTGCGACTGGTGAATCTCGGCTGTCAGCCGGATGACGATATCCGCCTGCCTGAAGATGAGCGCCTCTTCATAGGGTGTATGGAGACCTTCGTACAGCGTGCAGAGGAGGCAGCCGCCATCATTCCTGAATGCTGCGGTTGCGATGGTGAGGAGCCGGAGTGCCTGGGCAATTCCCCGGTCGAGAATGATAGTGGAGAGTGAGTCGATAACAGCGGCATCCCCCCGGATATCATGAGCAAGATCCTCAATAGAGAGGCCGGCTGCCGGGATCATCCCATCCCTCACCTCTTCATCAAGCATAAGATATATTCCGGCATTCGCTGTGGCAAACTGGGCCGCGAGGGCATCCAGCCCGGAGAGGGGGGATCCGACCATGATGATCCGGCTCCCGGCAAGGTACCCGCCGCCGATGACCGGATCAAGTCCGGGAACACCACTTGCTTTCAAATCACTCACTCCTCCATCATAGTAGTCCGATGATCTGGATCCCCGCCACACCTGCCGCAAGAACAAGAGCGGCAGAGAGGACAACTCCGTCAAGGGCACCGATCGATATCGATCCGGTCTCTGCCTTCCCCCGGCGGTATCCACGCATATCGATCGTCAGTCCAAGGGTATCAGCCTTTCCAAGAGCATTTAAGATGAGGGGGAGGATCACCGGCTTGAGTCCTCTCACTTTTCCCATCAGCCCGTCACCGGGTGCATACCCGCGTGCAAGCTGTGCCTCACTGATCCGGATCCCTTCCCTCTGGAGGGTCGGGATGAAACGGAGTGCAATCAAAAACATCAGGGTATAGTCGATCGGCATCTTCAGCTGCCGGAGCGTGGTGACGAGCTCTCCCGGTTTTGTCGAGACGACGAGGAGCTGGAATGCAAAAAGCATCACCGCAAACCGGAGCGAGAGGATGGTTCCAAAGAGTATAGCCCCTGTTGTCACCGGCAGGGCACCTCCTATGAAGGGGATGCCTGCCGGGATAAGCGTGAAGAGGACCTCACCACCCTGCATCGTCAGCACCGTGAAGAGAACGAGCATGATGCCGAGGACGAGGAGGAGCGGGATCTGTTCGGTGAGCCCCCGGCCAAGACCTCCTGCCCATGCAGCCAGGAAGACCACAACCAGAAGGAATGCAAGCAGCAGGAGGTCGCTCGTCATCACGGCGAGGATGACCAGGATCACCGTGAAGATGAGCTTGGTGATCGGATGGATCCGGTGGAATATCCCGTTTCCGGGGATATACTGCATAATTTCCTGCATCTTTTATGCCTCCGTGTCACTGATGAACTTTCCATTGCTCATCTTCAGTACCCGGTCGGCAAATGTTGTTGCAAGCCCCGGATTATGCGTGATCATCACAATACCGTGCCCCTCATCAGAGAGCCGCATCAGAATCTCCATGATCTGGAGTGATTCTGCAAGATCCAGTCCGGTTGTTGGCTCGTCAAGGACGAAGACCTCCTGGCCCATTGCCACGACACAGGCGAGAGCAAGCCGCTGCCGCTCGCCACGGGAGAGGTGGCGGGGGTTGGTCTCCTCTTTTCCGGCGAGGCCGACCTCCTCGATAACCGGGGCGATGCTGGTCTGATCCTTGCCGATATTCTTGAGCCCGAATGCAATCTCCTTCCTGACGGTATCTTCAAAGAGCATCGTATCAGGGTTCTGGAAGACGAGGCCGGTATGCCGGGAGAGTACCGAGATGGACTGGCCGTTGCAGGTTTTTCCGGCAATTGTGAGGGTGCCTTCAGTCGGCTTCAGCAGGCCATTGAAATGCTTCACGAGGGTGGTCTTGCCGGACCCGTTCTCCCCCACAATTGCGATGATCTCGCCTTTATGAAGGGTGAATCCGACACCATCGACTGCCCGGAGATCGCCATAACAGTGGACGAGCCCTTCTGCTTCGATGAGGGGGGCGCCGCCTGCCTTCCGGGGCCGTTTGGTGATTGGAGGAAGAGCATCCCGGATGATCCGTGAGACCTCTTCGGGAGTGCCTGATGCCGCGATCGTCCCATCCTGTACCAGGATACAGGTATCGGCATACTTTGCCGCCTCATCGATCATATGTTCGACAAGGATGATCGTCTTCCCCTCGTCCGCAAGCGATCTCAAAATGGAGAACACCAGGTTCCGGGCCTCTTCATCCAGCTCAGAGGTCGCCTCATCAAGGATCAAAACGTTTGTTCCGAGGGCGAGGGTTGCGGCAAGCGCCGCCTTCTGCTTCTGCCCGCCTGAGAGGGTGTAGGGGGCACGGTCTGCGAGAGGAGAGATCTCCAGAAGATCAAGGATCCGTTCGAGTTCGACCTCTGCTTCTTTTTTTGAGAGACCGCTGTTCTCAAGGCTCGTCATCACCTCTTCCCCGACGGTGGTGAAGATCAGCTGTGCATCGGCATCATCAAAGACCATCGAGACGTTATGGGAGAGCTCTTCAATCCCATCGTACTCCATCATATCACGGCCGGCAATTGCAATCGATCCGGTAGCATTTCCCGTATAGACATGCGAGAGGATGCCTGAGATTGCCCGGCAGAGGGTGGTCTTGCCGGCACCTGATGGGCCCGTGATGATCGTCATGGAGCCCTCTGGTATCGAGAGGGAGATGTCCCTGAGTACCGGGTGATCCCTGTTCCGATAGGTATAACCGAATGTGTCCAGCCTGATCATCGGTTACCTCTCAAGGACCCGTGAGGCGGCGGGGTAGAGCATCGAGACGATGATCCCGTTCACCACTGCGGTGATGACGACGATCGGAACAACTGCCATGACAAAGCCGGTGAGGGTCACTGCCTTTGCGAGCATCCCCGGTGCTGCAAGGAGCAGGATGATGACGACTCCGACAAAGGAGAGGCCTGAGGCGAGGGTCGCAACGAAGGTGGTAATACCGGGTGCTGCCAGCTTCATCCTGTCTTTCAGTGCCATGAAGACCAGTATACAGACGATTGCCCCGATCGGCTCAGATATGAGGTTTGCAGGCGGGAAGATCGAATGGCTGATCAGTGCCGATATCAGGCCGGCGATGACGCCTATCCCGAGAGCTTCGCTGATCTTTGGGACAACAAGAATGATCGCAAGCGAGTAGAAGGCGATCACAAGGTTCGCAACAATCGGGCCCGGTATAACGAGCGACATGTACCGTACAATGGCTCCTGCTGCAAGCAGGATACCGACAAGTGCTATATCTCTTGATTTCATGATAATTTCTCTCTGGTATATTCTTCTCTGAGTGTTTTCCGCATCAGTTTCCAGCCGTTCTTCCGGGGAAGAGAATCGGTGACGATCACTTCCCTCGGCACCTTGTATCCTGCAAGATGGGATCGGCAGTATTCGATGATCTCTTCTTCTGAGAGGGTCTCACCCTTGTTTGGAACAATTGCTGCGACCGGGATCTCGCCCCTTCTCTGATCAGGGAGACCGAAGATGGCGGCATCGGCGACAGCCGGGTGCCTGAGGAGGATATCCTCCACCTCGGTCGGGTAGATCTTCCAGCCCGACATGATGATCATATCCTTTTTGCGATCTGTTATGGAGAGGCGCCCTTCCCTGTCGATGAACCCGATATCGCCGGTTAGGAACCAGCCTGTGGGGAGGAAGGCTTCTTCGGTCTCCTCTTTCATCCCATAGTACCCAAGGGCGACTGCGGGACCCCGGAGGGCTACTTCCCCTTCCTCTCTGGCGGGGAGGTTTTGTGTGGGGTCCTCGCTATCGACGATCATCACTTCAGAGTACCCGACCGGGTGGCCGACCGAGAGGAACCGGTCTGCAAACGGATAGTCTGCTGCCCGGATTGCGGTGCCGGTCCCAATCACGATCGTCTCCGAGAGGCCGTATGCATTGATGATCGGGATATCGAACCGTTCATGGAACGGCTTCCAGACCTCGGGATGGAGCGGGCCGCCGCCTGAGATGATCTCCCGCACAGATGCAAGCCGCTCTTCTGTTCCGGGCGGCGAGGTGAGGAGTGAATGGATCACCGGGGGCATCCCTGCAAGGACGGTGACTGCGTATTCTTCGGTGAGTGTGAGGTACTGGTTCAGATCGAACCGCTCCATCACGACGAAGGTTGCCCCCGCCTTCAGTGCTGCTATTCCCCATGATATGCCGACATGGCCCATCGGGTAGATGCCGAGGTAGACATCATCCGGTGTGAGGGCGAGTGCCTCGGCTTCGGCATCGAGAGCCGCCATCCAGCCGCCATGGGTGAGCATCGCTCCCTTCGGCCTTCCGGTTGTACCGGAGGTATACTGGATCTGGCAGAGGTCGGTGGGCGAGCAGTTGACGGGGGGGAATGCTGGTACTGCCTCCCGCAGCATGGGCCAGGGAACCGTGCCATCGGTTCCATCCCCGGTTGAGATGATCGTGATGCCGGGGATGGTCGCTGCCACCTTCACCCCCTCGGGATCGGTAATAAGAAGACGTGCACCGGAGTTTGCCACCGCATAGGCGAGTTCCTCCCTGGTATAGACCCGGCCCGTCGGGACAGCGACTGCCCCTGCCCGCCATGCCGCGAAGTACCCGATCAGGTACTCAGCGGAGCTCTCCAGGTAGATGACGACCCGGTCACCCTTCACAACCCCAAGCGAGGTGAAGAGGGAGGCAAGAGAAGAGGTGGCATCCAGGAGATCCCGCATTGAATAGGACTCGCCCCGTGACGGGACGATCAGGGCGGCTTTTTCGGATCGGGCCGCCCCGATATCAAGAAATGCGGTGATGTTTGGCACGTGAAATTCTCCATTATTGTAGTATAATGTATATATTTGTACAATTATGATATAAAAGAGAGGGTTCCGATCAGAATGATCGGTGGAGTTTTCGCCATTCTGCGAGCCCGAATCCGCAGATCACGCGGATCGAATCGGGAAACGATGCATCGAGATCGTGATCACCTGAATCGATATGGAGATCCGGCGTGGCCTTCAGCTTGCCGGGTGTTGCGATGACGATGATCTGTTTCTCCCCGATGATCCCGAGGATCTCCGGAGTGATCACCTGCGTGCCCCTCCCGATGATGAAGCCCTGGGATCCGATCGGGCTGATGATGAGACGTGTATCCGGGTTCTCCCGGAGAAATGCCAGGAGAGATGTCGCATCCCCGTCTCGGAGGGCGAGGGTGCCCCCGGCATAGGCATCGAACCCAAGGAGGGTGCATTCCAGATCCATCGCATCTGCAATCGCCTCCGTCGTCGAGCCGGGGCCGAGGATGAAGGGGCGGGGGGAGGCGAGGACACCTGCCATGAAGTTTGCAATCTCCTGCCGATCCTCCTCTTCATTCCCGGTTATGAAGACGGTCTCTTTTGCATGCTGCATATAGCCTGCCCGGTACGGCGTTGTTGCGATGCCATAGAGCCGGGTGCTGAGGCGGCCGTTTCGGTATGCCTCCTCATCGACATCCAGCACCTCGGCATCCCGGAGCGGTAGGCTGCCGGCATCCCGGATCAGTGCGGCGACTGCGATTGGATCAGTTGCAAAGACCGCTGAGTACATCTTCACCCCCGCAGGTATCCCGAGGATGGGGATCGTTCTCCCCACCACTGAGAGGATGTCACGTGCAGTGCCGTCACCCCCGGCAAAGACGATTAGATCTGCTCCTGCCTCTTTGAATGCGGCTGCGGCAGAAATTGTATCCTCTGCGGTCGTCGGCTCACCTGATGTATGAAGTACGGTGATCTCGTTGATCCCGCATTCCCTGAGGGCATCCTCCCCCATTGCGCCCGAGGCGGTGAGGAATGAAAGTGTGTCATGCTGTACGAGAGAGAGGGTCTCTTTCGTCCGGATGGCGGATCTGGGGGTTGCCCCCCGTGCCAGCGCAAGCTCAGAGAGGCCGTCGGTTCCTTTCAGCCCGACGGTGCCCCCCATCCCTGCGATCGGATTGATCAGGAGCCCGATAGTCGGTGTCATCCTCTCTGTTTCGGGAGATTTGCGAGGGATTCTTTGATCAGGTCGTCCGGGCAGTCATAATCGATGATCTCGCCTGCATGGTAGGCATCATATGCGGTCATATCGAAGTGGCCGTGGCCGGAGTTGCAGAAGAGGATCGTCTTCGGATCACCGGTCTTCCTGCATTCAAGGGCGACATCGATTGCGCCTTTCACCGCATGTGCTGCCTCGGGTGCGATGATGATCCCTTCTGTCCGTGCAAAGGTGATGGCGGCTTCAAAGACCTCGTTCTGGAGGTAACTTCGCGGCGTGATGATCCCGTCATGGACGAGGCGGGAGACGATCGGCGAGTCACCATGGTACCGGAGCCCTCCTGCATGGAGTGCCGGGGGGATGAAGTCGTGGCCGAGGGTGTACATCTTCAGCATCGGGGTGAGTCCTGCGACATCGCCGTAATCATACTCAAAGAGCCCCCGTGTCAGTGTCGGGCAGGCAGCCGGTTCCACACCGATGATCTCGGTATCTTTTGCCTTTCCGGTGAGGATATCGCCTGCGAATGGGAAGCTGATCCCGGCAAAGTTCGATCCCCCGCCGACACTCCCGATGACATAATCGGGGTAGAGCTCTTCCATCGCAAGCTGTTCACGTGCCTCAAGCCCCATGATCGTCTGGTGGAGGCAGACATGGTTTAAGACTGAGCCGAGGGAGTAGTGGGTGTTTGCATGGGTGGCTGCGTCCTCGACTGCTTCTGAGATGGCGATCCCAAGCGACCCCGAGGTATTTGGATCTTTTTCCAGGACAGCCCTGCCTGATGCGGTTTTTGGGCTTGGGCTTGGGATACATTCTGCACCCCAGACCTGCATCATTGATTTCCGGTAGGGTTTATGAGCATAGCTTGACCTGACCATGTACACCGTGCATTCCAGATCAAAGAGGCTCGTTGCGAAGGCGAGGGCGGAACCCCACTGGCCGGCGCCGGTCTCGGTTGCGATCCGCTCGATCCCTTCCTTCATATTGTAGTATGCCTGGGGAACAGCGGTATTCGGCTTGTGGCTGCCTGCGGGGCTGACACCTTCCCACTTGTAGTAGATCTTTGCAGGCGTCTTTAAGAACTTCTCAAGCCGGTGGGCCCTGATCAGGGGGGAAGGCCTCCAGATTTGGAGGATCTCCCGAACCTCATCGGGGATATGGATATTTCTCTGCTGGCTCATCTCCTGGCCGATCAGCTCCATCGGGAAGATGGGGGCGAAATCTTCAGGGCCTGCCGGCTTTCCGGTTCCCGGATGGAGCGGCGGGTCAAGGGGGGAGGGGAGATCCGCCTGGATATTGTACCAGGTCTTTGGGAGGCTCTCCTCGTCGAGGTAGATCTTGGTCTGCATCATATTCCTCCAATTACATACATCATTGTTCTGTAATGTATGAATATGTACATCAAAGTAATAAAAGTATCTTTGATCAGCCCCGTCTCTTCCTCTTTTGTGCCGCCTTCACCCGCATGTTTCCGGTGAGCATGAGTTTTTTATCCCGGATGAGGGCGTGAATTGTTTGTTTCACCTCATCCTCAGGCCATTTCGATGCGATACCAAATGCCGGGAGGAGGGTATGGACATCTGTTTTTGATGATCCGGTGAGAATGGCTGTAGCGGTATCAACCCCAAAACGCCCTGAAATAGATTCAATACCCTTGTATATCCGATCTTCCAGGCTTATGGTTGCAGATCTACAGATATCGCAGTTTCCACAGCTCATCTCAGGATACGCTTCCCCGAAGACTTTAAGGAGGCTCCGGCGGCGGCAGGTGGTGCTCGTGCACCATGCATGCATCAGATCGAGCTTTTTGAGCCGGATCTGGAGGTCGGTCTGGCTGGTATACTCCTTCTCGATCAGTTTCCTTGAGATGGTAAAGTCCTGGTTTGAGTAGAAGAGAAGCGATTCAGCGGGTTTTCCGTCTCTTCCCGCCCGCCCGCTCTCCTGGTAGAAGGATTCGATATCTTTTGGAGGGTGGAAATTGACGACGAACCGGACATCCGGCTTGTCGATCCCCATTCCAAAAGCAACAGTTGCGCAGATGATATGGGTTCTGCCCCTGAGGAAAGAGTCCTGGATACGGGTGCGATCATTTCCGGAGAGTCCTGCATGATAGGCAAGTGCCCGGATATCGCGTCTCCTGAGTTCTGCTGCAATCTCATCTGCTGATTTTCTGGAACGGCAGTAGATGATCCCTGATCTCCTGTAGTGCCGTGAGATGAGGAGTGCAAGAAGACGTATCCGCTCGGATTCGCGTTTTTCATTGAGTACGGTATAGGTGATGTTCTCCCGGTCAAAGCCGCCGACATATCTTTTAGGAGATCTGAGATGGAGCTGGGTGATGATATCCTCCCGCACCTCTTCGGTTGCGGTTGCGGTGAGAGCGATGATCGGGGTGTCTGGGAAGCGATCACGGATGAGGGAGAGGGATCGGTAGTCTTTCCTGAACTGGTGGCCCCACTGGGAGATGCAGTGCGCCTCGTCGATTGCGAAGAGCTTCGGGTTGATGGTGCATAGGAGTTCCTGAAATGCCGGCAGGCTGAGGCGTTCGGGCGAGACATAGAGGATCGCAATCGATCCGTCGTGCAGTTCGGCTTCGACCGCCTTTCTCTGGTCATAGGTCTGGTTCGAGGTGAGGAGGGCCGCACTGATCCCCTGACGGTTCATATCATCGACCTGATCTTTCATCAGGGCTATAAGTGGGGAGACGACGACGGTGGTGCCGCCGAGGAGGACGGCGGGGAGCTGGTAGCAGAGGGATTTGCCGCCGCCGGTTGCCATGACGGCGAGGACGTCCCTCCCTGCAAGGAGGTCCTCGACGATCTTCTCCTGGTTTGGCCGGAATGTGGTGTGGCCAAAGAATGCTTCAAGAGTCTTCTGGCAGGTCTCCTCTGCCTTCATGGCATCTCCCTGAGGTTCTTATACTCCAGGTAACTGATGATGACAAGCCAGATGAGGGCCAGGATGGCGGGGATGATGATGAAGAGGAAGAGGTGATCGGGAGAGAAGACCCCAAAGAGGGTGAGGCCTGCTGCGATACGCAGGACATTTGCGCTCCTCTGGTGCGTCCTGACCCATACCTCCTCGCTCCTCATGGTCCAGGGGGTTCGGATCCCCATCATCTTATTCCTCTTTGTGATCCTGGGAAGGAGGGACGAGAGTCCGAGGTAAAAAAGGGCGAAGAGGATTGGGAAGAAGAGACCCGGATCAACCGGGTAGCCGAGGACGGTCAGACTCTGGAAGATCTGGATACCAAAGAGGAGGGCGAGCACCATGACGATAAACCAGCCGCTTGCTCTCCGTGTCTTTGTATCACCGGAGCCGATGTACTTCAGCATGGCTCCGAAGATGAGAGCAGTTACGATGAGGATTGCCGGGATGATCGCGAGCCCGAATGCCGTGTCAGACCATGCATCCGGCTCGCCTCCGAAATTCCAGTGGAACGGGATCTGCTCCGGGGCAGCAGGGTAGACGAGGACGGCTGTGAGGAGAGAGGCGGCGATAATGATCAGTGTGGCGATCCGGTAGGCTTCCATCGTGATGTCATTGTATTGATCCCGCTCCTTCAAAAGGGGTACTGTTTTGGCGTACCTGGAGCATGGGGGTGAATCGTACTCAAGTGATTTATAGGACCACTCCAAATCACCTGATATGTACACCCGGAAAGAAGGCACAATCTCCGTCCCCGGCGGCAGTGTCGGGTACTCTGTTGCTGGCAGTGAGAAGGATGGCATCCCGCTGATCCTGGTACATGGCGGACCGGGCGGGAGTTATGATGCATTTGAACCGTTCGTTGCGCTGGCTGGAAACCGGCCGGTGATCTGCTATGACCAGCTTGGATCGTACCGCTCGCCTGCACCTGTAGATGATTCGCTGCTGAGGCTTGAGCGGTTCGCAGATGAGCTGCATGCGGTCATTTCAGCGCTTGCTTCCGAACGGGTGCATCTTCTCGGCCATTCGTTCGGGGCGATGGTGGTGGCTGCGTATGTCGAACAGTACGGTCAGGATGGTGTTGCTTCAGTCATTTTTGCCGGCCCCCTGATCTCGTCGCCACGCTGGGAAGCGGACCAGCGGCGGCTGCTCGCCGGGATGCCTCCGGATTTGCGGGCGGTGATCGAGATGCATGAGTCATGCGAAGTCTATGATTCGCCCGCATACCAGGAGGCGATGATGGAGTATTACCGCCGCCACCTCTGCCGGATGGATCCCTGGCCGGACTGCCTGATGCGGATGTTCGACCATATGGCAGTTCCAATCTATCTCTCGATGTGGGGGCCATCCGAGTTCACGGTTCGGGGGAGTCTCCGGCACGTCGATAAGACGGGTCTGCTGCCGGGGCTCCGGCTGCCCATCCTCTATACCTGCGGCGAGTTTGATGAGGCGACACCGCTTTCTCTCCGGGATTTTGCCGAAATGACACCCGGGGCAGTGATGAAGATCTTTACCGGGGCCTCACATATGCATTTCCTGGAGGCGGAAGAGGAGTATATGGCAGTGCTTACGGCGTTTCTTGAGGGGGTGGAACGGTAGGGAGGACGAAGAGGCGGAGGAGCGGGCATCCGAGGAAGAGATAAGGGCAGCAGATGGTGGGAAGTAGCTTGGATGCTCAGATGTGAGAAAAAGAGTATGGGGGGATAAATATCTCTTGTACTAGTACTGCTCACAACAATAACAGGAAGATCTCTCTCACGTTTTTTCTGGTTGATTCTGCTCCAAAGAGCGGGAAACACTCACACCATGCAGGGTGAGGGGATATATATGGAGAGTGCAAATCGTGAGAGTGCATCCAAAAAACCAGAGTAGAAAGGATATTTTCGTTTGCAGGAGCGGAGATGCTCCCTCTTGAAAGACGAAATAACACGAATAACACGATAGCAGGTGTTAACCGGCAGATCCCCACCCCTCCTATCCTTTTTTTGTTCTCCGTCTTTTTTTCAGCTCCGTCTTTTTCTCCTCGCTGTCTTCGATCTCCTCTTTGTCCTTCCATTCTCCCTATCCTTTGACTTCTCCCTGTCCCTTTCTTCTTCCAATCCTCGGAAATCACCCTCTCCTCTGACTGCTCCTAATCCTCTTCCCTCACACCCCGCCTCACAGCATACCAACATCCCTCCTTACACCTCTCCTGACCCCGGAAAACACTCACAGACCGCACGGCAAACTCCCTTTATCTATCGGTTCAAACGGGATTGTATGCAATGTCGTATGCACAATCGTATGCCTGGAACTGACTGGATACACAAATCCCCCGGAGCTCAAAGTGATTTTCCGGGCACACGAGCCATCTCCGGAGACACAGCCTGCGGTAGAGCGGTACCCATCGGAGGGATCTGCTGATGACGTTTACAAAATCCATCTCCTTTGCCGATCATCTCCACCCCTATATCGAGTCCTACCATGCAGAGGGCCGCTCCGTCTCGGCACTCGCCTCCCGGCTCTTCACCGAGTATTTCACCGGAACATCGGGAATCGCCGGGGGCGGGGGCGTGGCCGGAGTCGATGGATGCGGCGTGACCGGGAGATCTGGCGAGGAGGGAGAGATGAGCCGGAAGCTGGCCGGTATCAGGTATACCCTGATACAGCAGGATCTTGACCGTGTCCGGGCCAGTCTTGAAGCCATCGAGGAGGAACTCGACCGGACCAGCACCACCTTCCGGGCGGCGGCCGAGCAGCGTGCCATCGAGAAAGAACAGCAGGAAACCCTCCTTCTGGACGAGATCAGGCAGGAGTTTGCGGACATCACCGGAGATACCGGCACCCATGGAGCCGCAGGTGCGGGTGCAGGGGGTGTGGGTGCTGGAGCTGGTGGAGGTGTGGGAGCAGGAGCAGGTGCAGATCCACACAGCAGGAGGAAGATGGCCGTCCGCTACCGCAGCTGGGCCCGTGACCTCTACCTTGAGGGATCGGATCCCATCAGCATCATCAACCACAGAATCGCCGCCGTCGCCACCAGGACAGGCCGGCCGGCGGCCGAGGTGCGGGAGGTGCTGTACCAGCACCTGCCGGGGATTGAGGAGGTGAAGTAGGGGGGAGAGGTAGGGGGGAGAAGTGAATGGAGAAAAGAAAGGGAGGTGGAAGGGAAGTTGGAAAAAGGAAGTTGAGGAGAGGAGTTTGAGGAAAGAAAGGGGAGGGGGCGGTGAGCTGTGAGTAGCTTCCTTTTCAAATCTCGTGTAACAGGTCAGCTCCTCCTATCCTGACCTCTCCTTAACTCTCATTACACACCACCACTTTTCTGAAAATAAGCCAGTATGACCAATAGATCCTTCTATAATGAGATATTAGTAGATATTGAGGATATGGAACTATGGAACGTGACGAGATCCTTGCACTGGCACAACATAACTCGAACGAATTGACTCCGCCATCACCCGCACAAAACACCAAATAACCCTCCTCCAGGAGTACCGCACACGCCTCATCGGTATTTTGGCCGTGAACATCCATCTGACAATTCGAAACTGGGCTATAGGATGGTTCATCTACGAATATGAGCAGGATGGTGCAGATCGGGCAGTCTACGGTGAGAAGATCCTGCAAAATCTATCTGAGGCATTGAAAAACGAGGGTTTTGTGGAACTATCACCCCGGACACTCCGGCAGTGTCGTCAATTCTACAAAATCTACCCATCAATGTGGCAGACACCGTCTGCCAAATCCTTTGAAAGTATATTACCGCACCATATTTGGCAGACACTGTCTTCCAAATCAGTGGCTTATGAAAAGCGTGAAGAAGGAAATATCATACCTCCTGAGTGGAGACTGCCCACTCAGCAGCTTCTTTCATCACTATCATTCAGCCATTTTGTTGAACTCACCACTATTGAGGATCCCTTTAAAAGGGCCTTCTATGAGGTTGAGTCTATCCGGGGTAACTGGTCTGTGAGGGCTCTCAAACGTCAAATGGCAACATTATATTATGAACGCTCTGGTCTATCCAATAATCCGGATAAACTGGCAGAAATGGTCAGGATTGGTTTAGAAAAAGCAGATCCCAGACTTTCTATCAGAGACCCCTATATCTTTGAGTTTCTGGGTCTGAAAGCACAGGACGCTGTTGAAGAGGCAGAGCTTGAGGCGGCGTTGGTATCCAATCTGCGTGAATTTCTTCTGGAACTTGGCCATGGTTTCTGTTTGGAAGCTCAACAGAAGAAGGAAGCGGCTTGTCTGAACCCGCATTCACATCGAGGTATGATAAACCATTTTGCTGATTTCCACGAAACGATTAATCAGACGAGGAAGAATAAAGGATGAAGAATAAAGAGGGTTTGCATAGATGAGAGTTTTACTGTCCATTAAACCCAAATATGCAGATAAGATCATGGCGGGAACCAAAAAATACGAGTTCCGGAAGGTGATCTTCAGACACCCGGCAATTGACGAGATCGTCATCTATTCCAGCAGTCCGGTGAAGAAGATTGTCGGGACCTGCACAATCCGGTCTGTGGTTGAGCACGATCCACCCGCCCTCTGGGAACATTGCAAGGAGGCTGCCGGGATAGGTGAAGAGGATTTCTTCTCATATTTTGAAGGGAAGAAGAGAGGATTTGCAATAGAGATAGGAGAGATTAACCACTTTGACAGACCCGTTGATCCGAAGGCATGCGATCCTGGGTTTATCCCCCCGCAATCCTTCCAGTATGTGAATGATGCCTTCTATTCAAAGATCAAGAATGCATCATGAGCATGAGGGGTTTTGGAATGGGCGTGTAGTTGTATACAACCCATTTCGCACCTCTTTTAAAGATCCAAACAAATTCCTTGTTGCAAAGGTATTTCAGAGCATAATTTTCGCATTTTCAATCCCGGTTTTTCCTTTCACTTTCCTCTCACAATGCAACCCGTTTTAGTTGCCGGGTAGTTACACAAAAACCATTATTCACCCGTATTTTCTCTTGTTTCAAAATCAAAACGATTTCGTTGTTGCAGAGATATTTCAGAGCATAATTTTCGCATTTCCGATATCGGTTATTCTTTTCATTTTCCCCTCACAATGCAACCCGTTTTTAGTTGCCGGGTAGTTCCACTAAAACCATTATTCCCCCATATTTTCCCTTGTTTCAAATTTCAACGAAAATCCTTGTTGCAGAGATGTTGCAAGGTTGTTGCGGATATGTCGAATTCGAGTTAGAGAGTGTCCCTACTAACATATTGATCCCGGTTTTCACCCACACAATGCAACCCGTTTTTAGTTGCCGGGTAGTTTCACAAAAACCATTATTCCCCCGTATTTTCCCTTGTTTCAAAATCAAAACGATTTCGTTGTTGCAGAGATATTTCGGAGCATAATTTTCGCATTTCCGATCCCGGTTTTTCCCTTCATTTTTCTCTCACAATGCAACCCGTTTTTAGTTGCCGGGTAGTTCCACTAAAACCATTATTCCCCCATATTTTCCCTTGTTTCAAATTTCAACGAAAATCCTTGTTGCAGAGATGTTGCAAGGTTGTTGCGGATATGTCGAATTCGAGTTAGAGAGTGTCCCTACTAACATATTGATCCCGGTTTTCACCCACACAATGCAACCCGTTTTAGTTGCCGGGTAGTTACACAAAAACCATTATTCCCCCGTATTTTCCCTTGTTTCAAATTTCAACGAAAATACTTGTTGCAGGAAAATGATTGAGGGCGGATTGACGGACTTCGGGAGTTGTGTTGTGTTGTGTTTTTTGTTTTGTTTCAGGGGATTTTACACCCACGACCGGAAAAGCCCAATATGAACCCTAATCACAGATCCGGGCAATTCTGTATTTGATTGACATAGATACAGCAGGAACAGGTCATTGGCTTATTGAGAGTGGAGACCCAGACACCAGCGTTATACCAGCGTTCAGGAATCGATGCCGAATCATACCTTTTGAATTTGAGCAATCCTGAACATGAAATAAGAAATAAAAGTCTTTATCGTTGGTGGAGAGAGAGTAATCTTTCAGAATAGTCAAGAGGTGTGTATCGCAGATCCATCCTGCCGATCCACCCATTACCCAACTAAAAGAACTACTCAAAGAACTACTCAAAAAACCTCCATTCAAACAAGGTAGCAACTCCATGAACCATAACGGAAACCATATCGAATCCCGGCTCTGGGCAGCCGCCGATGAGCTGCGTGCCAACTCCAAGCTGAAATCATCTGAATACTCTGTTCCGGTCCTCGGGCTCGTCTTCCTCCGGTATGCCGACCACAGGTTCCAGGCAGTAGCAGCGAAGATCGAAGGCGGGGGGAGCGGAAGCGGGAGACGAAAGATCGGCCCTGACGATTATAAGGCAGAAGGTGTCCTCTACCTGCCGGAGGAGGCACGGTTCAGCACACTGATGAAGCTCACGGAGGGCGCCAATATCGGAGAAGCTATCAACGACGCGATGCGGGCAATTGAGGCAGATAACACGGATCTGAAGGGAGTCCTCCCCAAGAACTATAACCGCTTCGAGAGCTCCCTCCTGATGGAACTCCTCAAGACGATGAACTCGGTACCGATGGATATCGAGGGGGATGCCTTCGGCAGGATCTATGAGTACTTCCTCGGCAATTTCGCACGGGCAGAAGGGCAGAAAGGAGGGGAATTCTTCACCCCGCTCGCCCTCGTCCGGCTGATCGTCGGCATCATCGAGCCTTTCCATGGGAGAATCTATGATCCCGCCTGTGGCTCCGGGGGCATGTTCGTCCAGAGTGCACGGTTCGTTGAGGAGCACCGGAAGAATCCGGGCACCGAGCTGAGTATCTTCGGTCAGGAGAAGGTCGAAGAGACCGTCCGGCTCGGGAAGATGAACCTCGCCGTCCACGGCCTTTCAGGAGATATCCGGGAAGGAAATGCCTACTACGAGGATCTGCACAAATCACCCGGCAGATTCGACTTCGTGATGGCAAATCCACCCTTCAATGTGGATCGGGTAGATAAGGAGCGGCTGAAGGATGATCCACGGTTCCCCTTCGGCCTTCCCCGGGTGGATAACGGCAACTACCTCTGGATACAGATCTTCTACAGTTCCCTGAATGAGAACGGGCGGGCGGGCTTTGTGATGGCGAACTCCGCATCTGACGCCCGCAGTTCGGAGTGCGATATCCGGCGGCAGATCATTCTTGATCATTCTGTCGATGTGATGGTCGCCGTCGGCTCAAACTTCTTCTATACCGTCACCCTCCCCTGCACCCTCTGGTTCTTTGATAAAGCAAAGCGGAAGACCGACCGGGCAGAACAGATCCTCTTCATCGATGCACGGCATATCTACACCCAGGTAGACCGTGCCCACCGTGACTGGACACCCGCCCAGATCGAGTTCCTCGCCAATATCGCCCGCCTCTACCGGGGCGAGGCGGCAGAGAACCTCCATGAGAGTGCTGACCTGATGGCCGAATACTTCCCGGACAACACCTATACCGACATCCCCGGCCTCTGCAGGGTGGCGACCCTCGAGGAGGTGGAGGCACAGGGCTGGAGCCTCAATCCGGGCCGGTATGTCGGGGTGAAGGCACGGGAAGAGGATGACTTCAACTTCAAGGAGCGCTTAGAGGAGCTGAACGAAGAGCTTGAACTCCTCAACCTGGAGGCGAGGGAGCTGGAGGAGCGGATCGCGGAGAATGTGGGGAAGCTGCTGGAGGGGGAATTATAAGTATATGACAACAGATTGGATAATCTGTAAATTAGGCGATTTTCATGAAAAGGGAGAGATAGAACTAACTACAGGTCCTTTTGGTACACAGCTTAAAGCAGCAGAATATGTTAAAGTAGGCACTCCAGTAATTAATGTAAGAAATATTGGATTTGGACAGATTAAGGAAAGTGATCTTGAATACCTTTCTGAAGAAACAGTAAACCGTCTATCAAAGCATTTGCTTCAAAATGGGGATATAGTTTTTGGACGCAAGGGTGCCGTTGAACGGCATGTTTACATAAATAAAAATCAAGAAGGTTGGTTCCAAGGATCTGATTGTCTAAGAATTCGAGTTCATACGGAGAAAATTGATGCTCGATTTTTATCATACAGTTTTCTAACACCAAATCACCAACAATGGATGATGAATCAATGTTCTCATGGTTCAACAATGTCTTCATTGAATCAAAACATACTCAAACAAATCCCTTTATATCTCCCCCCTTCCCCACCCAGCGCAAGATCGCTGCCATCCTCTCCGCCTATGATGACCTCATCGAAAATAACACCCGGCGCATCAAAATCCTCGAGGAGATGGCGCAGAACCTCTACCGCGAGTGGTTCGTCAAATTCCGCTTCCCCGGCCACGAGCACACCCGGTTTGTGGACTCGCCTCTGGGACGGATTCCGGAGGGGTGGGAGGTGAAGAGCCTTGGTGAATTGTGTATTCAAATTAGAGATGGTGTAAAACCAGAACAGATCGATCCTAATACTCCCTATTTCGGCTTGGAACATTTACCCCGAAAATCAATAACAATTACTGAATGGGGAATTGTTAGCGAGGTTAATAGTACAAAACTTCGATTTAAAAAGGGGGATATTTTATTTGGAAAAATTCGTCCATATTTCCACAAAGTAGGAGTAGCCCCCATCAATGGTGTGTGTTCATCTGATACTATTGTAATTAGACCGCTGTCAGATGAAGGGTTTAGCATAGTTCTTGGATGTGTTTCAAGTGATGCTTTTATTGAACACGCTTATGCAACATCTCAAGGTACAAAGATGCCAAGAGCAAATTGGAACGTCTTGACGCATTATAAAATCATCATACCGTCTCAGCACATTCTTGAATTATATAATAATTTTATTACAGATATTGTTTGCTTGCTCCGAAACTTCATCTTTAGGAATCAAAGCCTCCGCACCACCCGGGATCTCCTCCTACCCAAGCTCATCTCCGGCGAGGTGGATGTCTCAGATATAAATATAACAATTCCAGTTGAGGTTGAAGCATGACTGATACTGTTTTTACAAAAGTTGACTATGATCTCAATTCTCTTGTAAAATACATTAGCATGGGCGATATCGGGTTACCGGATATTCAGCGACCCTTTGTCTGGAAAAATATTAAGGTTCGTGATCTCTTTGACTCAATGTACAGAGGATATCCGGTTGGATATCTTCTATTCTGGAAAAATGCCATTAATGGTGATGAAAATGTCAATAGATCTAAAAGAACCATTGGAACAGATATAAAGCAGAAAACACCTATTCTTGTTATTGTAGATGGACAGCAACGTCTTACTTCACTGTATGCTGTTATAAAAAATATTCCTGTTTTGAGAGATAATTTTGAATCTGAGCATATAAAAATCGCTTTTAACCCACTCGAAGAGAAATTTGAGGTTACTGATGCAGCAATAATACGGGATAAGGCATTCATCTCTGATATCTCAACACTGTGGGCAACAGATGCAAAAATTACTCGTATAATTCATGATTATCTCGATAATATTAGAACAAACAGGGAAATAACTGATGAAGAGGAGAACTTAATCGAAGATCGTATTCTTAAACTTCAGGGTTTGCTTAGTTTCCCTTTAACTGCTCTTGAATTATCCCCGGATATAGATGAAGAAGCCGTATCCGAAGTCTTCGTCCGCATAAACAGCAAGGGAACGCCTCTGAACCAATCAGACTTCATCCTGACCCTGATGTCCGTCTTCTGGGACGAGGGGCGTGCCGAACTCGAAAAGTTCTGCCGTGAATCCCGCAAACCATCAAGAGGAACTCCCTCTCCATTTAACTATTTTATCGAGCCATCCCCAGATCAGCTCCTCCGGGTAAGTGTCGGTGTAGCCTTTAAGCGAGCAAGGCTCCAGTATGTCTACTCGATCTTACGTGGAAAAGATCTTGAAACCGGTGAGTTTAGTATTGAAAGGAGAGAGAAGCAGTTTGAACACCTGAAGGACGCCCAAAAGAGAGTCCTGAACCTGCAATACTGGCATGACTTTATGAACTGCATCCGCCAGGCTGGTTTTCGTAGCAGGGCAATGATCAGTTCAAACAGCAACCTCCTGTTCTCTTATATGCTGTATCTGATCGGCAGAACCGAATACAAGGTTCCAGAGTATGATCTCAGGCAGATAATCGCCAGATGGTTCTTTATGTCAGCTGTTACCGGTCGATTTACCAGTTCACCCGAATCTGCTATGGAGTTTGATCTTGCCCGTTTGCGAGATGTCAAATCTGCTGAAGATTTTGTGAAAAATCTGACCAAAATCTGTGAAGTTACCCTAACAAACGACTTCTGGGCGGTTAATCTTCCAAATGATCTTGCTACGTCATCATCACGGAGCCCGTCACTATTTGCCTATTATGCAAGTCAGGTGTTGTTGGATGCAAAAGGGTTGTTTTCAACGATTAAAATCGCCGATCTTCTTGACCCAACTACAACGGCACATAAAAGCGCACTTGAACGCCATCACCTCTACCCAAAAGACCATCTCAAGAAACTTGGATTCCAGGGAACCCGTGAGATAAATCAGATTGCAAACTATGCCCTTGTTGAGTGGGGAGATAATATACAGATCTCAAATAAAGCGCCACAAGAGTATGTTCCCGAAATAAAAAGCCGCTTTTCTCAGTCCAATATTGATATAATGTACCGTCAGCATGCTCTCCCACCAAACTGGGAGCATATGGAATACCGGGACTTTCTGGAGAAACGCAGGGAGCTGATGGCACAGATCATCGCAGAAGGATATAAAAAACTTGTTTCAGGTCAGACTGAAGAGGATACAGGTTCTGATGTCTTTGATCTGATATCATTGGTTGAGTCAGGAGAGTCCGAAGCAGTCGAGTTCAAGTCCACACTCCGGACGAATCTACACACAAACAATAGAGATCAGCGAATGGAGCAGTCGGTTCTTAAAACACTCGCCGGTTTCTTAAACACCAATGGTGGAACACTGATCATCGGTCTCTCAGATGATGGCAGCCCTGTCGGAATTGATGTGGATGGTTTTGAAAATGAAGATAAGATGAGTCTTCACCTTGTCAATATCATCAAAGCCCGTATGGGAATATCAGCAATGACCAATGTGCATATTCATTTTGATGATCATAAGAGCTCACGTGTCCTGGTGGTGAATTGTCAGAAGTCGCAATCCCCGGTATTTGTGAAAGATAATGAGATAGAACGGTTCTATATCAGGACGGGGCCATCTACCACTGAATTAACTGCAAGCCAGACACAGGAATTTATCAAACAGAGGTTTCACTGACGAATCCATACAGCATTGAGTACCCACCATGACCACCCCCGCCGATCTCAACATCCTCCTCCAGGAGGGCGAAGGCGTCACGCTCGAGTACAAGGAGCGGATAAACGACTCCTTCGCCCGTGAGCTGGTCGCATTTGCCAACACCGCCGGGGGGCGTATCCTCCTTGGTGTGCGGGATGACGGAACTATCAGGGGGATTTTGGACACCAATGATCTCCGTGCCAGAATTCAGGATATCGCACGGAAATGTGACCCTCCGGTGAAGGTTCTGCTTGAGCGGGTCGGCGAGGTGACGGTGGTTACGGTCCGGGAGAGTACAGAGAAGCCGGTGCAGTGCAGTGACGGCTTCTTCTGGCGGCTCGGGGCGGTCTCGCAGAAGCTCTCCAGAAACGAGATCAGGGATCTCTTCCAGCAGGAGGGGGCGATCCGGTTCGATCATGCGATCAACACCCGGTTCTCCTATCCTGAAGATTTTGATCCCGATAAGTTCAGGAACTGGCTCTCAAAGAGCACCATCTATAAGGACGGATCGGTCGAGGATATCCTCGTCAATATCGAGGCGGCGGAACGATCCGGCGGGAAGCTGCTCTTCAGGAACGCCGGTGTCCTCTTCTTTGCAAAAGAACCCCGCCGGTTCTTCAACCAGGCATACATCACCTGCCTCCTCTTCAAAGGCATTGTAAAAGTCCATATCCTCGACCGGAAGGATTTCGACGGGGGCATCATCGCGGATATCGAGGATGCACTCCGGTTCATCGAACGGAACACCAAGACCGCATACCGGATCGAGAAACTCCAGCGTGAAGATATCCCCGAGTACCCGATGGCAGCCCTCCGTGAGGCGATCACAAACGCCGTTATGCACCGCGACTGGTTCATCTAAGGTGCAAATGTCTTTGTGGAGATCTTCACTGACAGAATCGAAGTCTCAAGCCCCGGCGGACTCCCAAAAGGGATGCAGGTTTCCGATCTCGGGCATAAGAGTGTCCGGAGAAACCCGCTCATCGCTGATCTCCTTCACCGGATTGCCTATATCGAAAAAGCCGGAACAGGGATCAAGCGGATGCGGGACGGTGCAACATCGCTCGGCTATCCAGCACCGGAGTTCGTATCAGGGAGCTTCTTCTCTACGATATTCTATCCAATGCCGATTGCTGAGACGGAAAAGGCCGGTGAGAAAACACGCAGGCACCGCGCAAGTACCCCGCAGGTACCCCGCAGGTACCCCGCAAGTACCCCAAAAGTTGTAAACATACTAAAAGCCGCACTGGATGAACCCAGATCACGTGATGGGCTTCAGGAAGCTGCTGAACTGATAGATAGAGAAAACTTCCGTAAAAACTACTTAAAACCCCTTGTCGAAGAGGGTTTTCTTGAACCAATGAACCCCGATAAGCCAAGCAGCTCGAAACAGCGGTACCGTACCACAGCTGCCGGACGTGCACATATCGAAGCGGCTTTGGTGGAAAAGACCGGTGAGAAAACACGCAGGCACCGCGCAAGTACCCCGCAGGTACCCCGCAGGTACCCCGCAAGTACCCCAAAAGTTGTAAACATACTAAAAGCCGCACTTGATGAGCCCAGATCACGGAATGAACTTCAGGAAGCTGCTGAACTGAAACACAGAGAAACCTTCCGTAATAACTACTTAAAACCCCTTGTAGAAGAAGGGCTTCTTGAGGCAATGATACCCGATACGCCACGCAGCCCGAAACAACGGTACCGCACTACAGCCGCCGGGCGGGCCCTCATCGATGCAGCCCTGGAGGAGGAGAGTTGACGCCTGCCGGATATACAGAGGATGCCCTCGTTGAGCAGCCCGCCATCGCTGTCTTCAGGGAGCTGGGCTGGGAGACGATCAATGCCTATGATGAGTTTGATCATGGCGTCAGCACCCTCGGGCGGGAGACGAAATCCGATGTCATTCTGAAGAGCAATCTCTACAATGCCCTGACCCGGCTCAACCCGGATACCCCGCCAGAGGCGATCCATGAGACAATTGCTATCCTCACCCAGGACCGCTCACGGATGAGCATGGCAGCAGCAAACCGCGAGATCTATCAGCTGCTCAAAAATGGCATCCGGGTTCCGGTTCCAGACCCGGATAGCGGGGGTGAGACGATTGAGCTGGTGCGGATCATCGACTGGGAAGAGACAATGAACAATGAATTCCTCCTCTGTTCCCAGTTCTGGGTAACAGGCGAGATGCACACCCGGCGGGCCGATCTGGTCGGGTTTGTCAACGGCATCCCCCTGATCCTGATCGAGCTGAAGGCCGCCCACCGCCGCCTTGAGACGGGATTTTCCGGAAATATCAGCGATTACAAAGACACTATCCCACAGCTCTTCTGGCCAAATGCCGTGATCATCGTCTCAAACGGGAGCCAGAGCAGGGTTGGCAGCGTCACCGCCGGGTGGGAGCATTTTGCCGAATGGAAGAAGGTGGGGAGTGAGAGGGAGCCGGGGCGGATCTCGCTTGAGACGATGCTCCATGGGATCTGTGAACCGGCACGGCTCCTTGATATCGTCGAGAATTTCACCATCTTCCAGGAGATCCCAGGCGGCCTCATCAAGCTGGTTGCAAAGAACCACCAGTACCTCGGGGTCAACAATGCAATCGACGCCCTCACCGACATCCGGGAGCGGGATGGAAAGCTCGGTGTCTTCTGGCACACCCAGGGGAGCGGCAA
>NPIE01006155.1_pt1 | contig 26971 bp, 32 predicted proteins | sample 8637661 | NCBI WGS metagenome assembly NPIE01 (sample SAMN07420842, study PRJNA396082) | bioreactor metagenome | isolation source: sample BA12 brine-fed electro-methanogenic bioreactor BA | place: Japan: Kochi | collected 2016-12-09 | reverse complement strand
CCCCCAAGTTTTTGACAGTGCCCAAAAAGAGTAATGCCTTAAATAATAAAACTTTATTTAAGACTTTATTTAATGGGGAGGAGATATATTAAATTTCCCCAATCTGAATAGTATTATATACGAAGTTAGATTTTATAATCAATTGTAGTTCAATTATTATAGATTGATTTAATAAAAATATCTAAAATTAGTGGTGTTAAATTGCAAATATTAGATTTAAGCCATGTTCTTACCAACGGAATGCCCATTTTTCCCCAGGATCCACCTTTTATTCTAGAAGAAGTTGTTAATTTTGAAAATAATTTTTATTCGCTTTCTATTTTAAAAACTGGTTTGCATGCCGGTACCCATATTGATGCACCTTACCATTTCCACTCATCCGGTCAAAAGATTAATCAAATAAAATTAAAGGACTTGATGGGAACTGCCAGGATAATTGATGTTAAAAAAGAGGTAAAAGCTGAAGATTTGCCATCCTTAGAAAATATGGATATACTACTCATTAGAACCAGATGGAGTAATAAATGGGGTAAAAAAGAATATTTTGAGGATAATCCCTATTTAAGCCTGGAAGCTGCTGAAATCATTTCCAAAAGTCAAATAAAGGGTGTGGGAATAGATGGTCCAAGTGTAGATCCACCTGGTGAAATCACCATACATCAAAAATTACTTTCTAATGGCCGGTGGATAGTGGAAAATTTGAATAATCTGGATTTGATTAAATCACCTCTTGTGGAAATTTATTTCATCCCCTTAGCTCTGGAAGGTGAAGCGTCACCAGTAAGGGCTTTTGCTAAAATTAAATAATAAATTAAACAAAATAAGTTTCAAATATAAAATTATTTTTCGATTTTTTTCCATATGATTACGTCATTTACTCTTTCTGAAGAGAAATAACCTTTCCGTTCTAAGTTACGAAGTATATGGAACATGTTATCAATAGAAAGTTCTTTAAAACCAATTTTTTTAATTATATTATGCATTTTCTCCGTGTTGGCCTTTTCAGAGGGTAGTAACATGTATACTTGAGATTGGAATGAAGTGAGGTCTCTTTTTGGTTTAGCAGTTAAAGCTTCAAAATAAGTTTTTATTTCTTCCAGGTCATTGATACGATTATCCTGATTTTTAAGAGATTGTTTTAATTCAAGAATAGTTTTATCTTTTTCTTTTAATGATATTTCAAGTTCTTCAATTCTATCTGAACTAATTTCTATTTCAGAATTTGATTGCTGAACATCTGGAACATTATTATTATGTTCCCGGCACTTTTTTAAATCCATTTTTAGTTTGCTGATTTCTAACATGCATGCCTTTACCAGGCGTTTTAACTGTTCTTTTTCTGTGTCTTTTATAAACCGCATGTTATCACTTTAAAGAATTTAATTGATGTATTTATTTATTATTTTATTTTTAGTTCTTATAATTTTTCCTTCCATCCTCAAAACTATTAGTGCAAAGATTATCCCTAAAAGCGACCCCCCAAGGACGTCCAGAGGGTAGTGGACCCCCAGATAAATGCGTGAAAATGCAACTATTCCTGCAAAAAATAGGAAGAGGTAGATATGTTCAAATTTGATTCCCAAAATGGTGAAAGCAGAAAAAGCAGCAATTGAATGTCCCGAAGGGAAAGCATATCCACTCATATCTGTTAAAAGAGAAATATCAGATAAAATTTCACCAGGGCGGGGGCGAGCAATCAAAATCTTTAATAATTCAGTGAAAAAATAGCCGGATATTAAAGCTATCAGGCATAAAAAAGCAGTATTTCTTGCTTTTTTTCCTCCAAAAATATATAATAATCCGCAAAATATGAGCCAGAAAAATTGCGTCCCTAGTTGAGTAATTAACGGCATTAAAAAATCAAATATGGGATTTTTAAGCTGTATGTTTAAAAAGTAAAAAAAAGATATGTCCAGATTAATCACGTATTCCGCAAACTGGTCCAGCATAAAATCAACTAAAAAAAATGAAATTAAAGTATTTCATTTATAAGTTCTGCATTGAGTATAGAAGCTCCTGCAGCACCCCTAATCGTATTATGTCCAACCAGAACATATCTAAAACTATTATTAAATGCCACATCTTGTCGTACTCTACCAACAACCACCGACATGCCTCCAGATTCATTACGATCCATTCTAGGCTGCGGTCTGTTTTCTTCACTTCGGACCACCACTGGATTTTTAGGGGCAGAGTAAAGATCTAATTTTTGAGGTAGGCCTGTAAAATCAGCCATGGTATTTTCAATCTCTTCCACATCCGCAGGATCTTCCATTTCAATGAAAACTGCTTCAGTATGACCATCCACCACTGCCACGCGGTGACAGGAAGCACTTACTCCAAAGGAAGCGGGGGTAACTACGCCATCCTCCAGGTCTCCTAAAAGGTGCAGTGTCTCTGTTTCCATTTTTTCTTCTTCTTCTCCAATAAAGGGTACCAGATTATCTACAATGGCCATGGAAGGAACTCCGTTGTAACCTGCACCTGATACAGCCTGCATGGTGGAAACATAAACTCTTTTTATATCAAAGCGGTCATAGAGAGGTTTCAGAGTAAGGGTAAGGGCAATGGTAGAACAGTTAGGATTAGTTACAATAAATCCATCCCAACCCCTGTTTTTTTGTTGAATTTCGATTAAATCCAGATATTCTGGATTTACTTCGGGAATAACCAGAGGTACATCATCTTCCATTCTCATAGCACTGGCATTAGATGCCACGATATGTGACCTGGCAAATTGAGGTTCAACTTTCGCCGCAGTATCAGAAGGTAGAGCAGAAAAAACAATATCCAGATCATCTACCTGAGAAGGGTCTGTATCCACCACCACAATATCTCTAACAGACTCCGGCATCTTATTATCTAAATACCAGGTAGTAGCATCTTCATATCTTTTTCCAGCCGACCTTTGAGAAGCAGTAAGGGCGGTTATATTAAAAGTTGGATGCTGGTCCAGTAATTCTATGAATCTCTGGCCCACCATTCCGGTTGCTCCAAGAATACCCACATTTACCATTTTATCACCTTTAATACCTATTACTAATTAGAATTATATTAATTGATATAAAATAATTAAATTTATCTATTAATTCCCAGTACATCAGCCATGTCATTAATTTTCCCACTATCAGCAGTTTTAATAAATCTCAGGGCTTTTATGACTCCACTTATAAATGCCTGACGATTATGGGCCCGGTGCACAATTTCTAGTCTTTCACCATCCCCGGCAAATAGCACCATATGATCGCCTACAATATCCCCACCACGTACAGCATGCACCCCAATTTCTTCTTTAGTACGTTCACCTATCAAACCATTTCTACCATATATTCCTACTTCTGAAGGTTCACGTTCCAATCCATTGGCTATTATTTCAAAAGCCCGATTGGCAGTACCAGAAGGCGAATCCTTTTTATGTTTATGGTGGGCTTCAATTATCTCTACATCGTAATCCGATAAAATAGGAGCCAAATCCTGAAGTATTTTGAAAAATACATTAACTCCAATAGCCATATTAGGTGATATCACCGCTTTAATGTTATTTTCAACTATTGCTAATTCTATTTCCTTTAATTGTTCCGGTGTGAATCCAGTGGTACCTACAATTAAATTTACTCCGCAGCTTGCTGAAGTTTTGATAGTTTCCAATGCCGCAGTGGCAATGGTGAAGTCCACCAGTACATCTGCATTGGATTTTTGGAGTGTTTGGGCCAGTTTCTCTGACCCGGTGATTTTTACACCAATTAAACCAATTCCTGTAACTTCACCCACGTCTTTACCTTCCAGAGGGGTGTTAGGGGCTTCAATTGCAGCCACTACTTCCATATCATCCTGTTGAAGAATAGTTTTAATTATTCCTGATCCCATTCTTCCGCCTGCACCAGTCACTGCTACTTTAATCATTATTATACACCGCCTATCAAGATGATTAAAAAAAATATGTTTATTATTTTCCTGCTAAAAATAAAATAGAAAGATACCCTGGTAATTATTTATGAATTTAAATCAGGGAAAGTTCTTCCAAAACCAGTTTAAGTTTTGCCTTACTTTCATCCTTTAGTGGTGCCAGAGGCATTCTAACATGGCCTGCCGGTCTTCCCATCATATTCAAAGCATCTTTAGCTGGCACCGGATTACTCTCAACAAATAAAATTTTCATCAGATTATATATTTCATAATGAGTCTGGTAAGCACCTTCAAAATCGCCTGACAATGCTTCATTAACCATTCTACTCATACGAGACGGGTCAACATTGGCCAATACAGATATGACCCCTTTGGCTCCTAAAGACATCATGGGTAAAGTCAAGTTGTCATTTCCCGAAAGTATCATAAACTGGTTTTCCAGATCATTCGCCAGAAGTTCTTTTTGAATCATGGAAACCTTATCCATATCCGGGTTAGCCTCTTTAATAGCTACTATGTGGTCCATTTCTGCCACCTGGATTATGGTATTCACATCTATATCTGTACCGGTACGTGATGGTACGTTATAAACGATAATAGGAATATCCGTATTATCCACCATTAGTTGGTAGTGGTTAACCAGTCCATGGGGCTGGGGTTTATTATAGTAGGGAGTAATAACCAGAGCAAAATCAGCACCTGCATTTTCAGCATATTTTACCAGACTTAAAGCTTCTTTAGAAGAATTACTACCTGCACCAGCAATAGTATTTACTCTGCCATTAACTTCGTCCACTAGAATATCAATCATTTTTCGTTGTTCATCATGAGTAATGGTGGCTGACTCTCCGGTGGTTCCTGCTGTTAGAATACCATCCACACCATTTTCTATTAAATAATTTATATTTTCCCTCATCCCTGGTTCATCTACCTCATCATCAGAGGTAAATGGTGTAACCATAGCCACAGTAGTACCTTCTAAATTCATTTTAAGACACCCCTAACCAATTCATAAGCTTTTTTACCATCTTTCCACTCCACAAAAATCACCACTGAAGTCTGTGATGATGATATTTCTACGATATTGATATTATTTTTTCTGAGAGGTTCGGTGACATCAGATATTATGCCCGGAGTATCTATGAAATCTGGACTGGTAACTGTAATCATTGCTATTTCCTTTCCTAAAGAAAGTGATGATAAATTTTCATTTTCCACCACCACATCGTGTAATATGCGGTGGGCTTCCTCGGCATCTTTTTTGTTGACAAATACAGTAATTGAAATCTGACCGGTGGAAATACCAAATATGTTCATATTATTTTTAGCCAGAATAGATGTCAGTTCAGCTAAAATACCTGTTTTATTGAGAATACCGTCACCTACTACCGCAATAACCGAAATAGGTTCTCCATGTAAGGTGGTGGTCTTGAGCATTTCCTGTTCTGAAGGTCCAATTATATCTGTACCCACAGCAGAAAGGTCCCCATGTTCAAATCCAATTATCTTTGCATTAATATTAGGATCTTTATATTTCAGGGCATGAGGATGCAGTACCTGGGCACCGTGGGTGGCCAGGTCTCTCATCTCTTCTACTGAAATTTTATCTAATTTCTGGGCTTCTTCCACCATATTAGGATCAGTGGACATTACCCCCCCAACATCGGTGACAATTATAACTTCATCAGCCATTAAACAATGTCCTAAAAGGAAAGCAGTTATATCACTTCCTCCCCTTCCTAAAGTTGTTATGTAGCCTTCAGTGTCCCGACCTAAGAATCCGCAAACCACAGGAATTATTCCCTGGTCCATCATTTTCATGATTTCTTTAGATTTATTTTCAGTTGCTTCAAAATCTACTTTTGCACTTAAAAGGGTGCTATCGGTAACAATAGGCCATTTATTACTAAAAGGATCCACATATTCCGACTTAACTCCCAGTGATTCTATAGCTGATGAGAATATTCTTACGCTGGTCATTTCACCCATGGAAACTATTTCAGCCAGTTGTTTTTCTGTTACCGTATCTTCCATGGATTCATCCACAATATGCAGCAATTCGTCTGTGGTTTTATCAATAGCGGATACTACCACCACTACCTTTTTTCCCTTCATGTATTCATTAACCACTGCTTGAGCTGCTTTTCTAATTCTTTTGCCATTGCCTATGGATGTTCCTCCGAATTTGGCCACTATTGTTTCCATCAAGATCCACAACCTTTAGTATAATATATATAAAAATAATTAATATAAAATAATGAATTTAAGTGTATAAGGGTCAATACACTTTTATTTAGTTATTTAAACCCTTAAAGTACTGCATTATTTCGAATTAACCGGGTAACATATCCTGCAATTTTATTTCGTAAATGTTTGGTACTTACGGTAGAATATTGTTCCACCAATTTTTTATTTTCATCAAAATCAGTGGTGAATTTACCCCGGTGAGTTTCAATTAGTTCTCTGGATATTCTTTTAACAAATGATGTTCTAATATTTCCCATTATTTTTCCTCCTCAATATTTCTTCTTGTTCTTTTTTATTTAAATCTGTAAGTATTTTCATTATCTGTCTGAGTCCTTCTTCATCAATATTATTTTTTCTGGCTATATTTTTTGCTTTTTTCTGGATATTTTCTTCCCTTTTAGGGTCATGTATATCCATATCCAGAAATATTTTAGCCTTAATAATATCACGGGATAGAGCTGTCCTTTTACTGATTAAAGATAAGATTTCTTCATCAATACTATCAATTCTTTCCCGGGAATCCTGAAGAAGTTTTAAAGCACGGGATTTATCCATTAAACCACCTTGGTGCCAATATTATTTATTTTAGTAGCAATGATATTACCCGGATATTCTTTCCAGGCTTCCTGGACATTTTCCTGATTTTTTTCATCAACTACCGCCACAAATGAAGGTCCAGTTCCAGACAATCCAGAAGCTATCGCACCAGCATCAAGAGCATCAAGAGCTATATTTGAATCAAATCCCAGTGCTGCACAATATAAAAACCCATTTAAAGTCAAAGCATTGAACACATCTCCCTGGAGAGTTTGCTGAAAGGCCATATCCACCCAGGGTGCCAGAAGCTTCATTCGCTTAACATCAGATTGTGCGGTCAGTGACTTTCTGTCGGGCATGTATATTAATATGTTTTGTTTTTCCAACTTTTCATGGTATATAAGTTCTCTTTTTAAATTGTGGGTTATGGTTAGTCCTCCAAAGAAAGAGGCACTGGCATCGTCAAAAGCCCCCGTAATAGTAACCCCAGCTTCTAAAGAGGCATCAATGGCCATATTAAGTATTTTCATATCCGACATGGGTTTCAATTCATATTCTTCTTCCAGCAACCTTGTAGTGGACATAACCACAGCATTAGAAGTAGCACTACTACTGGAGAGACCAGAAGCCACCGGAAGAGTTGAACTGGTTTTGACTCTAATCCCGGTGTTTAATCCATGATAATCCAGTACCTTCTTTACACATAATTCCATTAAAAGAGGATTAACATCAGGATTAGATGAACATTTTATTCCAGATTGTTTTAAACTAGCTTCTGCAGTTACATGAAGATCTATTCCAAATGCTGATCCACTACCTGTTGATATGGCATTTATTACTGTGGCTGAACCAGGAGCCATTACCTTTTTTTTCAAGATATCACCTTACTTAGCTACCGGAAGATATGAATAGGGAATTAAGTGATTATCAAATTACTATTATATAACTGTAACAAAAATATATTGTGTTAATAATAATTATTCTAAAGAATTTAGTAAAAAGTATTTAAGATAAACTAAATATTTAAGTTTCTGGATAATGGAATTATCTGGAAACAGGGTTAATAAATGTTTTATCGAATTTTTAAGATTGTATTAAATCAGAAAGATTTAAATATTGTTTGTGTAATAAATTTCAATCCAAAAATGCTATAATTTAAGAATATCTAAAAAGATGATATTATGGATAAAAAAAACAAGATGGCTTTGCTGGGCTCCATAGGAGGTCTGGTATTGCTTGCAATAATTTTATTATCCTTAATCTCAGTTATAGGAAACTCGTGGAGTCCATCCGCCAGTGGAAGCATAGCTGTGATTCCCATATATGGACAAATTGCGTATTCACCATCAAGTTTGATGGGTAGCAGTGTAAGTAATCCTGATGTTATTAAAGAACTAATACAAAATGCCAATCAGGATGTAAATGTTAAAGCCATATTATTGGAGGTGAATAGTCCAGGTGGAAGTCCTGTGGCCAGTGAAGAAATTATGGAATCAGTTCAAAATTCTGAAAAACCAGTGGTAGTCTGGATAAGTGATACTGGTGCTTCTGGAGCATATTTAGTTGCATCTGGAGCAGATCGCATCGTGGCCAGCCCCTCATCATGGGTAGGTAGTATTGGAGTACTGGTGGATCTAATTGACCTTTCAAGATTATATGACCGGGAGGGAATCAACAAATACGCCATTAAAGGAGGAGAGTACAAGGACATGGGTGCAGATTACCGGGAATTAACTCCAGAAGAAAAAGAAATGATGCAGAATATGGTTGATGAAGAATATGATTATTTCATAGAACAGGTGGCAAAAAATCGGAACCTGAGTAAAAGTTATGTGGCAGGAATTGCCGAGGGAAAAATATACACCGGAAGACAGGCAAAAAATCTGAAGCTGGTGGATGATTTAGGTGGCAAAGATGAAGCTCTGGATATAGCCGCCCATTTAGCAGGTATTAAAGATTATACTGTCGTTAGCTTTGCTCCCCGTACCACTCTGGAATCCCTTCTTAGCAGTATAGGCACTAAAATTGGCTACGCACTGGGAATGGGTATTGGGGAAAATATGAATCAGGGAACTATTCAGAATATTTATTAATCTGAAAATCCCTTTTTTGTTTTTTTTTGCTTATTTCTTAATTCTTAATTAAATTAGTGGAAAACCCAGTTGAAAAATAAAAGTTTTCATTATTTAATTGAACATCCCCTCCCTTTTTTAAAATTTCCTTAAGATGGGATAAAAATAAGTATTAAATCCAGAATACAAAAAAAAGAAATTTTACAAAGGGAATAGCTTTTATAAAAAAAGGATAAATAAAATATAACATTAATTTAATAGTTCAGTTAAAGAGAAAAAAGTAATTCTAATATGGAGGTTTAAACATGGTTGTAAAAATCGAAGTATTTACTTCACCCACCTGTCCTTACTGCCCTATGGCAATAGAAGTAGTGGATGAGGCTAAAAAAGATCTAGGAGATGTTCTGGAAGTTGAAACAGTTGACATCATGCAAGATAGAGAAAAAGCCGTGAATTATGGACTAATGGCTGTTCCAGCGATTGCTATGAATGGTGTAGTCAAGTTTGTAGGTGCCCCCTCCAAAGAAGAGTTAATGCAGGCAATTAAAGAAGAATTAAATGAATAAATTTTTTTTATAATTTTTTTTGGGATTTATTAATGACTCCTTTGAATAACAAAGCTCCCTATGGTATCACCACAGGTAGTGCAGCAACTGCAGCTTCAGTGGCAGCATTAATGGCCATTAAAGGAGTAACAGATTTAAAATCAGTTAGAATAAATGTTCCTTTTGGTGAACTGGAAATAGAAGTTCATAATATTGAAAAAAAAGATTCCAATGTTGCCCGGGCCTCGGTGATTAAAAAGCCATATGGTGATCTGGATGTTACTATAAACCTGGAAATCATTGCAGAAGTCACCATAACCACCAATAAAGTAATTTCCATCAGGGGAGGTGAAGGAGTGGGACTGGTTACCAAACCAGGATTGCAAATCCCTGTTGGTGAAGCTGCCATTAACCCTGTACCTAGAAGTATGATTGAGGAAAATGTGAAAAACTTGTTGGTTGATGGGGAAGGGGCCCTGATAACCATATCCATTCCTGGTGGAAAAGAAGTTGCGTCCCGAACCATGAACCCCCGCCTGGGTATAGAGGGAGGGATATCCATTTTAGGTACCACAGGCATATCACGACCCATGTCCAGTGCTGCTTATAAAGATTCACTGGAGTGTCAGCTGGATGTGGCCCTGGCCATGGGTTATGAGGATTTGATTTATGTTCCCGGTAATATTGGTGAAAAACTAGCCTTAAATTCAATGCAAGTTGAAAAAGACCAGATAATTCAAATGAGTAATTATGTTGGTTTTATGCTGGAAAAGGCAGTGGAAAAAGGAATTAAAAAATTAATTATTTATGGTCATGCAGGTAAACTGGTTAAAATAGCCGGTGGCATATTCAATACCAAACACTCTGTAGCTGATGCCAGAACTGAAATAATAGCCGCCCATGCAGCATTGAAAGGTGCATCACCAACCTTAATTGCAGAAATTTTCTCCAAAAAAACCACAGAGGATATGGTTGATATTTTGAATAAGGAATCTATCCGGGAGGAAGTTTTCCAGAGTATCTCCCAATCTATTAAAGACAAAATACAGGACAGATTTCCGCTTAAAGTAGAAGTTATCATAGTGCGTATGGATGGAACAGTTCTAAATCCATCATATAAATAATAAATTCGTGCAACCTGGAGATTAAATAATATGAAAGTATGTATGGTGGGTCATTTTCCTCCCCATGTAGGTGGAATTGCATCCTATGTTTATTTATTATCAAATGCTCTCCTGGAAAGAGGGGATGAAGTCTATGTGCTAACCTATCCCCATGAAAAAATAGACGAAACCAATTTAAATGTAGAATACGCTCCCACTCCCCCAATACCTGGATTAAGAGGTTTTATATTCACCATTACCGCCACCTGGAAGTTGATTAGAATGGTCCAGAAAAATGACATTGATCTTATCCATGCCCATTATTTACTCCCGCCCGGATTGGTGGCTGTTTTAGGAGGGATATTAACCGGTAAAAAGATCTGTATAACTTTACATGGATCTGATGTATTTTTATTATCTTCCCGGAAATTTTTAAAGCCATTATTACGCCTGATTCTAAAAAAGGCAGATGATGTATTTGTGGTAAGTAAATCCCTGGAAGATAAGATTTTAAAAATGAACATCCCCGGAGTGGATAAAAAACTAAAGGTTACCTGGAATGGGGTGGATGTGGAAAAATTTAATCCGGGAAATGCAAGTGATTTCAAAAAGGAGATAGGTATTGCGGAAGATAAGCCCCTTGTACTATTTTTAGGAAATCTGGTTCGTCAAAAAGGTGTTCAGTATCTTTTAAGAGCTAAAAATTTTATGGAACAATCTGCATTTCTGGCCATTGTTGGTGATGGTCCTCTACTGCAGGATTTAAAGGGTATGATAGAGTATGAAAATATTAAAGATGTCCATTTTACCGGGGCCCGCTATGATATAGATAAAATAATACCTGCTGCAGAATTAGTGGTCCTCCCTTCACTATCAGAAAGTTTTGGAATTGCCCTTTTAGAAGCCATGGCTTCAGGAAAACCAGTAGTGGCAACTTCTGTGGGAGGTATACCTGAACTAGTAACCGAAGATGTGGGAGTACTGGTGGAACCCAGAAATCCTATTGCCTTAGCAGAAGCTATTGATTTAATACTTGAAAATAAAGATTTAAGGGAAAAAATGGGTAAAAAAGCACGAAAAAAGGCTTTGAAATATGCAAATGTTAAGATACCATATTAATCTAAATTACATATTAGAAATATTTAATACTAATATTAATACCAATATTAATTAAAATAATAGTATCAGATTATGCTATTCAAGAATATTATTAAGATGTAAGTGCTTAGAAGGAGAATAAATATGAAAAATAAGGATTTCACTCATCTAACCACAGATGGGGTTCATATGGTAGAGGTAGGAGATAAACCTTCCCTGAAAAGGAGTGCAGTTGCATCAGGGAAAATTTTTCTAAAAAAGAAAACCATTGATTTAATTGAAAATAGTGCCCTGGAAAAGGGTAATGTTCTCACCACGTCACAGATTGCAGCTATAAATGCCGTCAAATCTACTTCCAGTATTATTCCCCTGTGCCATCCTTTGCCTGTCACCGGTATAGAAGTTAGCTTTAAAGTATTAAATGACCATATAAAAGTAATTGTAAGTGTAAATTCAGCCGGAAAAACAGGAGTGGAGATGGAAGCCCTCACTGGAGTTAGTGTTGGATTATTAACCATATGGGATATGGTTAAGAGTGTGGAAAAAGATGTAGATGGTCAATATCCCTCTACCTCCATTAAAGATATTAGAGTAGTTGAAAAAAATAAAGAAGAAATACTTTGAATAAAAGATTTGTTCGGGATATAATGATACTTTAAATGCAAAAATAAAGGAATTGAAATTTCCACAATCTTACCTAAAAGTGCTGATTATCATGGAAACTCTTGATTACAATCTGAAGGATATAATAAAGGGGTGTTACCCCCATATTGAGAATTTTAATCCTGCCCAAAAAGCAGTTATTGAATCAGGATACCTGGATGCAAAGGATAATTACATTATAGCCATTCCCACCGCCAGCGGAAAAACACTCTTAGGAATCTTAGCAGCCATAAAGGCCCTTTTAAACGGAGGAAAAGTTATTTATGCAGTTCCTCTTCTTTCTATTCAAAATGAAAAATTAAAAGAGTTTAAATTACTGGAAGAATACGGTTTTACAGTAGGAAGGCATCCCCAATCCAGTGATTTATCAGTAATGGTTTTTGAATCTTTTGATAGTATTACCCGTTTTTCATGGAACCATCTACGGGAAGTTGATCTTTTGATTGTGGATGAATTCCATATGATAGGAGAGTACTCCCGGGGACCCACCATTGAATGTGCCCTAACTCGTTCCCATATGGTAAATCCCGGGATGCGTATTGTGGCACTTTCAGCCACTCTACAAAATATGGAAGAAATTGCAGGGTGGTTAAATGCCCGGGTAGTTGAACATGATTTCCGTCCAGTGCCCCTGCATAAAGAAGTGCTCAATACTGAAATGTTCAGTACCAGAAATAAGAACGATGTTATTGTTAAGATATTAGAAAAGGCATTAGAAGAAAATTCACAGGCACTGGCCTTTGTTTCCACCCGGAGATTTACCGAGTCCCTGGCCAGTTTTGTGGCAGATAAAATTAAAAATAAAGTACCCCCTTCCCGGAAGAAAGCTTTTAGAGAAGTTTCTGAAAAAATTCTACAGGTACCTGAAAAAAAAGGATCCCGACCTACCAGTATCTGTTTAAAATTAGCGGATTCTGCTAAAAACGGGGTGGCATTCCATCACGCGGGCCTTTTCAGTGAACAAAAGGAGATTATTGAAGACGAATTTCGTTCAGGAAATCTACTCATGATTACCGCTACCCCCAGTTTAATGTATGGAGTTAACTTACCTTCACGGAGTGTTGTAATCAGGGATTACACCCGATGGACATCTCAGGGCCCACAAAAGATTCCTGTATTTGATTATGAGCAAATGTCCGGACGTGCCGGCCGTCCACAATATGATGATGTGGGATACTCTTATCTGATTGCAAAAACTCTGGATGAAGCCTATGATTTACAGGAATATTATGTGCAGGGAGAAATCGAACCAACCCATTCCAAACTAATTGAAAATAAAGATGCGATTTACAGGCAAATAATAGCCCAAATAGCTTCTTCTATGGCAAAAAACCCGGTTGAGCTTCAGGAATTTTTTTCAAAAACATTTTATGGATATCAAATGGAAAATAGTCCTTATATGAGTACATTTGCTGCAGAGAGTATGGAATATGAAATAAATAATGCACTGGAATTTTTAATGCATAATGGGATATTGCAGGCTACTCCGGAAGGACTAAAAACAACTTCCCTGGGATTATTAATTGCTAAATCTAACTATAGTGTGGAAACCGCAGTTAAATTAAAGGAATTTGCATCTAATATGGATGAACTGGATATTTATAAGCTTATTTATCAGATGTGTCACACCCCGGATCTTCCCCTAATATCATTTAAGGGCCGTAAAAGTAAGGATCCTGTCCGGGAGAAATTGTCCAGCGCAGGAATATTTGCGGTTGATATGCAGAATGCCGAAGCCACCGCCGCTTCTTTAATGGAATGGATTGATGAACGAAATGAATATGAAATTGAAAATGCTTTCCATGTATATGCTGCTACCACCCGCCGGGCCGCCTATGAAGCATCACTTCTGATTAAGTTCTTCCGGGATATCTGTCAGGTTTTGGGAATATACCAACCACTGCGTGATTTAGATATCCTGTCTGCCCGTTTTTACTATGGTGTTAAAGAAGAATTAATACCTCTGGTTCTGGGGGTAAAAAGATTGGGTAGGAAAAGAGCTAGAGCTCTTTTTAAAGCATTTGGTGAAGATTTAAGGCCTTTTACTGAGAAAGAGCTTCAGAAAGTAGAGGGTATAGGTCCTAAATTAGCAGCAGCGGTACATAGATATGCTCAAAGCTAAGAGAATATTAAATTTTTTAAGGGAATATATATGAGGATTCTAATAAAACCCGGCCTTGAAGATTTAAACTTTTCAGAGAAGCTCAGTAAAAAAGAGCTACTGAATATATTAAAAAAAGAAGCATCTCAATTGCATATCAAAGACATTATGGATGCCAGTATCTATCTCCGGGAAGATGCTAAATTCATGCCTCCTAAAGAAAGGGATGATTTCATATCCCGATTTACAAAAGCATTTTTCCTACGTATCAAAGATTTAAAGGAAGACCAGGAAGAATATGAAGGTTTGGTGGATACTGAAAAACTAAAAGAGTTTCTTGGAGTTCTAAATGAACAAAAAAGAAATGTTAAATGCCATGAAGAGCTCTGTTTTAGCCATATTGCCATGATTGTGGCAACTTATACTGCTTTTGTCAGGGAAGAATCCATACATCCTGTAGGAACCCGGTTCCCCGGGGGTTTTATACTCAGATATGAAAAGGGCATTTATTATTGTCCGGTGAAAGAAAAACAGCTGAATACTCCCGGGGCCCTGTGCCGCTTTTGTGTGAGTGTGCAGGAAGAAGACCTACCTGACTAATTGTAGAATTAGGGAACCCTGAAAATAAGTAAAATTTATAATTTTAAACTAAATCAATTGACCAATTATGAAAACCAGAAGTCCCAAAGTGGCACCCAGATAAATAAAACGTGCGTATTTTCTTTTTTGATCTTTATCTGGAGTTTTTAATATTTTGAAAATAGAAAAAACAATTATGGCATTCATAATTAATATCATGGCCAAATAAGAACGCCCCAGGCCACCAACTATTAGGGGAATAAAGCTTATAAAAACCACCAGGGAAAATAGAATATATGATATTTTAAATGCCTTTTCCTGGCCATATTTTAAAGCTATTGAATGTGAATTTATCTTTTTATCCCCTAACATGTCCAGTGCATCAAAAATAATCTCCTCACCCAGGTCTATAAAAAAGGCTATAGCACTAAAAAGCCAAATAAATATGTTCCAGGGATTTTCCACCACAATGCCTCCAAAAATAAAGGTAATGGCCACTGAAGAACTAACCATCAGATTGCCGGGCAAACCTGTTCTTTTTAGCTTCCAGTTGTATAAAAACCCTGTGCCCCAGAATATTGCTGCAACAAAAAAGGCCAGGTTGCTGATTAAAGATGCGATGATTAAGCCGATTAATGTGGTGATAATAAACAGGACAATTATTTGTGATGGTTTAATCCTCCCTGAAGGCAAAGGACGGTGGGGTGCATTAATTTTATCAGATTCCATATCAAAATAATCATTTAATAATTAAGGATGAGCTGGAAATAAAAAAACCTGCTGCAAAGCCCATTATTATTTGGTGAAGGGGAGGTATTTGACCCAGAGCAACTATTTCTCCTACAATAACACATATACCTGCAGCTAATGAGAGATCAAGCCGAAATAATGTAACTGCTGGTTTTAATATCATGAAAATTAGTTACCCCTGAAAATTAGAATAATAAAATATCAGTACCTGGAAGCCTTCGGAACGTGAGCTCGAATGTGCAGCTAATTGGGCACAGGCCACCAGGATTTACCTGAAGTATTGAATTAGTTTTTTTTATATAAATACTTGATTAATTTTTTTGAGATATTAAAAATATCCTTTAGAAAATCTGAGTCTAACCCAATCTTCTCCCCTACTGGTGAGGTAACCTCCCAGCCCAATGAGATACAACATCCCCGGATACATAATGAATCGCTGTAAACCTCCCTTACCCAGAAGTTGTATTAATGGATTTGAAGGCCCTAAACCCCATGAAAATGTTAATATGAGAGTTATAAGTGCAGTAAACCCTACTACCAGGGATAATATTACCATGGGTATATTAAGACCCAGTCGATAGGAGAATATTACGGCCAGAACCCCCGAAATAAAGGCGATTATGGTAAAAAAAGAGTGTATTTCTCCAGCATATAAAGGGAATACTCCAATTCCAATGATTGAAATAGCAAATAGAAGCAGGCAAGCAGAAAATAAGCGACATCCTCCACTTTTTAAAATAAAATAAACTGCAACCATGGTTAAAATTCCCATAATAATCAAGCTCATGTTAAATATGGTGGAAGAAGGTTCCAATAAAGGAATACTGCCCCCTAATTCACTAATTGTATTTATTGAGGTGCTGTATCCGGGATACTGAGTTTCTACCAGATTGAGAACTGTAAAGAATTGTAAAAGCCCAACCAAAAGGATAATCCCTGCGATTTTGTAGTAGTCTTTTTCCGGTTTGAATTTACTCCCTCTTTGAATATTAATACCAATACCTCCTTATCTAAATCAGTTAGACTGTAGATAATATAATATATTATAGGTTTAATAAGATTTATAATTCACTCCTGGCAGTTTAAATACTTAACCTGCTTTATAAATGATATTTTTAAATCATGGTGATATAATGAAAAAGAGTATAAAAAATGGTTTTAACTCAGATAACTCCACTAAAAGCCCTTTTTTAAACTTCACTTATATGGGAGAATTAAATAAAATTAAAGCAGATATCAAAAAAGAAAAGTGTGTGGATTTAAAAGAATGTTTAGAGCTTTTCCAGGAGCTATGGCTGAAAGAAAGAGCAGATTATAATATTTTAATATCTTCTGCTGCCCGTAAGAAATTGGGAAAAGTTGCAGATAAAGACAAAAAGCAATATTCGCAGATAAAGGCAAAAATTGAGAAAATTGCAAAAAATCCTGAACATTTTAAACCACTCTCAGGAGATTTCCATGGCAGTAGAAGGGTGCATATAGGAGATTTTGTTTTAATTTACATTATTGATGGAGATAATATAATTTTAGAAGATTATAATCATCACGATCATATTTATATAAAATAGTGTTTAGCCTTAAATTCCTTGGATCTTTTTTAGAGAGGTATAAATATTAATTTTAGAAAATTAAATCTAAATCATCTCCATCCCCCCACAGGAGTATCAGGTTCTTCTTAAAATTATTTTTTTCTTAGATAAAAGTTACCCGCATTTTAATATTATAGCCAGAATATATGTATTAAAAAAATAGTAATATGTATTAAAAAAATAGTAATAATTAAGTATGATAAAAAAGAGGGGCAGTGCAAATTATTAAGATTCTGATTCCATTTTTTCAGATGTATTTACAAAAAATAAAGATATTCCATCTACTATCAGACTCAATCCTATAATTAATGCCAGAAAATATGGATCCCATGCCCATGAACCCAGTAATACATATATGATACCCAAAAGGATTATGATAAGATTGGATCCTTTATTGAGGGTTCCTTCTCGAGCAAATAGTCCCATTATACCGGCAATTATAAGGAAAAACCCACCAATGTAGAACCATAAACTGGCTAGAACACTTATGGCAACTATGCTTCCGAATAGTCCTAATCCTAAAATCAATGCCATTATACCAAATAGTAAGTAAAGTATACTGACCCCTTTGTTTAGGGCCCATGATCCAAAACTTAAAGATAATAACCAGATTGCTATGAAGATTACTCCTAATCCCGCCAGTACACTTACTGTAAATATGCTGAATAAGGGGAAGGTAATTACCAGTAATCCCAGTATTATGGTTAAAATACCCAGTAATGTATTATTTTGCATTTTTCCACCTCCAACTGCCCCTGCAGATGTATGTTTAGTTAAAGTAGAATTTATACTTTCAGATAGAAAGTTAAATCAAAAAAAAATTAGTGTTACATGTACCTGCTAAAAACAAATAATACAAAAAATTAAGATTTATTACCAGGATGAATGCTTGTTTAAATTTAAAAAGTTTTGTCTTTAAACTTAAGAATAAATTTAGTTCCATTATCTCTTAAAACATCAATTGAAGCCCCAATTTGATCCCCTAATCCTCTGATTAGTTTAAATCCCATATTACCATCTTTTTTAAAATCGAAATTTTCAGGAAATCCTGCTCCGTCATCAGCTATAATAAGTACTATTTTTGAATCCTCTTTAAATAATTCAATGGTGATCCTACCATTTTTCTGAGTGAATGCATGTTTAAAGCTGTTGGTAATTATTTCTGAACATATTAAAGCAACTGGTATGGCAATATCAACATCTAAGGAGATTATATCAATATTAAAATCTAAAGAAACATTGAGAATGGGTGAATTATAATTTTGTACCATTTCCTTGGCCAAGCTACGGATATATTCATCAAAATACAGCCTTTTTTTATAATCCCTCTGATATAGTTTTTCATGTATTAAAGCCATAGAGCGGACTTTATCTTTATTTCCCAGAAAAACATCCCGGGTTTTTTTATCAGGAATACTCATAGACTGTATATTTAATAAACTTGATATCAACATCAAATTATTTTTAACCCGATGATTAATTTCCCTGATTAGGAGTTCTTTTTCTGAGACTGTTTTAAGAAGTTTATGTTCTATTTTCCGGCGATGACTAATATTCCGGGCGATATGTACTGAACCTATTATTTCTCCATTAAAATCATGAAAGGGGGAAACAGTAGTAAGGAAATAACCTCCCAGATTATCTTCCTGAATTTCCTCAGTACATTCTAAACCTGATTTTAGCATTTTAGAGTGAGGACATGAATTTAATGGTTCTGAAGTATGGTGAACCATTTCATAACAGTGTAATCCTCTGGCCTGATGAGGAGAAATACCTAAACAATCAGCCATTGCTTTATTTACCTTGACAATACGGTGATTATTATCAATTATGGCTATGAGATCAGGTAATGCATCAAAAACTAAGGGCCATATTTTTTCTGATTCCAGAAATTTATTAAATGTTTTAATCATTAAATCTACCTGAATTTAAGTAAATAATAAAAAAGTGCAGCTAATTAACCTTAAAGTCATGGTCAGGAGAATAGAGTTTATCCCCCACCATCACATAATTCGGATCCCATAGCTATTTCTTCCAGGCCCTTTCTCATATTTTTAGACTTTTCCATTGCAGCAGTGGTTTTATCTTGATTATTTCTAGATTTTTTTGTTTCTGATTTAGTAAATACTTCCAAATATTCCGTATTGTACCATAAATCAGAATCATTCATTTTAGCCCAACCCTGCTTTTTCTCTACTTTTACCGTAGATACTTCACCTGAGGTTCCGGTTCCAGTATAACGAACCATAGAACCAATTGTTACGACTTTACCCCTTAAATCCCTAACTTCCATAGAAATTACCCCCTAATCCACATCCACATCAATGGATATGGAAGAGGAATCCTCACTTGATTTATCTTCAGATTCCATATCATCCATACTCACAGTCAATATAAGATAATCTCCTAATTTATCCAGTTCATCAACAGAAACCAGGTAATTTTGAGATTTGAATGACATATCCCCTTTGGAAATATTTATAGAATCAATTGAACCTTTTAAAGGATCAATAACCATATCTGAAATTTTACCAATCTCAAATCCATTTTTATCCAGCACTTTCTTACCTAAAAATTCACTAACTTTCATTTAAACACCAGTTTTTACTTGAAGACCATGAAAATTTTATGTTTAAAATCATTTATATTATTTTATATTTAATTGTAGAAATTTAAATCCCGCATATATAGAATACAAATGTATTTCCAAAAAAACGGATTTATGATTAAATGCCTATTTGAAAATCTTTATTTTAGTGTAGATATAAACTAGTTATTACATGAAAACCTCAATTAGAATACTGAAAGTATTTGGAATACCTATAGAACTGGATATTTCTTTTTTACTTTTAATTATATTTATCTATGTTCTAGCATTTTTCAATATAATACCTCTCCAATTAGCAATTTTAATTACCCTGGTTTTTGCAACGGTGGTCATCCATGAATTATCCCATTCCTATGTTGCGCAAAAGTATGGGGTGGAAATTAAAAAGATAGTGTTGCTCCCTATTGGTGGAGTAGCACAGATGAGTGAAGTACCCAAAAAGCCCCGTCAGGAATTATTTATATCCCTGGCTGGTCCTTTAACTAATGTGATAATTGCAATAATATTATACCTCACCTATCAATTCACTCTGACTTTACTACCGGGATTTATAAGTAATTTTATATTAGAATTCATGCTGGTAAACGTAGTCCTGGCGGTTTTTAATTTAATACCTGCATTTCCAATGGACGGCGGAAGGGTTTTAAGAGCTATTCTTGCAGAAAGAATGGATTATCTTAGAGCTACTGAAATATCTGTAAGTATTGGAAAAATATTTGCAGTTATAATGGCTGTAGCTGGTATTTTTGTAAATTTCTTCCTGATATTGATTGCACTTTTTATTTATATCGGTGCAGACCAGGAATATAAGTCCACCATAGTTTCCTCTCTTTTAAAGGGGATGCTGGTGGAAAATATTATGACCACCGAAGTAAAAACTCTGGACCCTCACATCACCATAGAAGAAGCTTTGAATAAAATATTCGAGTATAAACATATGGGCTACCCGGTTATAGAAGACCAGAAACTGGTAGGCATTGTGACCTTCCAGGATTTATCCCAGTCAAAATATAATAAAAATTCCATGATCCGAGAGGTTATGACTGAAGATATTATAACTGTATCCCCCCATGAAGAGGTTATATCTGCCCTGGAAAAACTTAATAAAAATAATCTGGGGCGTTTACCTGTAGTGGAGGAAAATCGTTTAACTGGAATCGTGTCTAAAACGGATATATTAAAGGTCTTGAATTTGATGAGAAACAAAGTTCAATAAAGTTTTAATGATTTTTAGAGTTATATTCAGGAGAACATGTCATGGAAGACGCCTGTAGATTAATAATTGATAATATACTTCAAAAAAAAATTGTTTCAAAAGAAGATCTGGAAAAGGCTAAACGTCAACTTTGCCGGGATTTCAACCTGGAAAAGTTCATGAGTAATTCTTTAATCCTGGAACATTCGACTCCAGAAGAAAGAGAAAAAATAATCCCTATTTTGAAGAAAAAACCCACCCGTACTATTTCTGGTGTGGCCATTGTAGCAGTCATGTGCCAGCCACAGAAGTGCCATCATGGTAGATGCCTTTATTGTCCTGAAAGTGAAAAAGCACCGCCTAGTTACACCGGGGAAGAGCCTGCAGCCCTCAGAGCCAGGATGTATAACTTTGACCCTTATCTGCAGGTATATAACCGCTTGAGCCAGCTGCACAGTATCGGACACCCGCTGGATAAAGTGGAACTAATAATTATGGGAGGAACTTTCCCTTCCCACTTTTTATGTTATCAGGAATGGTTTGTATCCAAATGTTTACAGGCCATGGTTGATTTTGGGGAGAAAATATTCGTGAAAAATGCTGAAAATAAAGATCCCCTCCCTTCAATCAAAATCCCCCATTATGGTGATTATGATTATGTACTACTAAAAGATGCTCAAGAAGCCAATGAAAATTGTCCAGTCCGTTGCGTGGGAATTACCTTTGAAACCCGACCAGACTATTGCCGGAAGGAAGATGTGGATCGTATGTTATCCCTGGGTGTTACCCGGGTGGAATTAGGAGTGCAAACCCTGTACAATTTTATTTACCAAAGAGTAAAAAGAGGGCACAATATTCAGGATGTTATCGACTCTAATAGAATTTTGAGAGATTCTGGAATAAAAGTAGCCATGCATCTCATGCCCGGGCTTTTTTCTGATTTTGAACGTGACCTGCGTATTTTCAGAAGATTATTTAATGATCCTGATTTTAAGCCAGATATGTTGAAAATTTACCCTTGTCTGGTTACCCAGGGAAGTTTGTTATATGATATGTGGAAAAAAGGAGATTATGAGCCATATACCAGTCAGGAAGCAGTGGATTTAATTGTGGAAATAAAAAAGATTCTCCCTAAATGGGTAAGGACCATGCGTATACAACGGGACATACCATCCAACCTCATTGAAGCAGGAGTAAAAAAGTCTAACCTGGGGGAGCTGGTTTATGATAGATTAAACCAGGAACAAGTACAGTGCCAGTGCATTAGATGCCGTGAAGTGGGACATAAATCATTAAATGGATTAAAATCACTTGAAAAAAGAATGAGACTTACTGAAGAAAGATATGAAGCTGCAGGTGGGCAGGAAATATTTTTGTCATTCGAAGACCCCTCCTGTGATGTTTTAGCCGGATTCCTGCGCCTTAGAATACCTTCAAATCATGCCCATCGTAGAGAAATTACAGATAAAACTGCTCTTGTGAGGGAGCTGCATGTTTATGGTCCTTTAATACCTCTGGGGAAAAAGGAAAATGAAGTGGGTCAGCACAGAGGATATGGAGAAGAACTTTTAGCCCGGGCAGAAGAAATAGCGGTTTCTGAATTTGATAAGGATAAGATTTTGATTACCAGTGGAATAGGGGTGCGTGACTATTACCGTAAATTCGGATATTATAAGGAAGGACCATATATGGCTAAAAAATTTTAGTTAAGTCTTTAATATCTGGAAAATTCAGGAAAAATAGTTCAATTAAAAATTAAAGGGGATGAATATGTTGAAAAAATTAAAACCTGTAGAAAAATTGGCTAAAATGATTGATCATACTAATGTGAAGGCTGATGCAACTGAAGAAGATATCAGAAAACTTTGTAGTGAAACCATAGAATATGGTTTTGATTGTGCAGTAGTAACCCCCACTAATGTATCATTAGCTTATGAAATCCTGAAAAATACTCCAGTTAAAGTTTGTTCAGTTATAGGTTTTCCTGCCGGAGTTAATACTCCATCTACTAAGGCTTTTGAAACTATAGAGGCTATTGAAAATGGTGCAGAAGAAATAGACATGGTGATGAATATAGGGGCTATTAAGTCACAAAGAGAAGATAAATTACTGGAAGATATAAAATCTGTGGTGGATGCTGCCCAGGGAAAAGTAGTAAAGGTTATTTTTGAAACAGCCTATCTGACTGATGCAGAAAAAATAAGAGCCTGCGTAATTAGCAAAAAAGCAGGAGCCGACTATGTTAAAACCTCAACTGCTTATGGTGGTCTTTCTGGAGCCACCATAGAAGATGTGACTTTGATGAAAAATAATATCAGCCCCCCCATGAAAATAAAAGCAGCTGGAGGTATAAGGAATTTGGAAGCAGCCCAGGCCATGATTGAAGCAGGTGCCAGTAAATTGGGTACATCCAGTGGAGTAAAAATCATAAAAGAAATGATGGAACTCCAAAAAAAATCATAGTTTGGTGATAAAAATGAGAATTCAAATTGAACTGGAAGGTAAGGGAAAGGCAATAGCTCAATTAGATGAAAGAAATCCAGAAACTGCCACTAAAATATTTGAAAGCCTTCCTATGGAAGGAAGAACACTTCTCTGGCTGGAAGAAATATATTTTGATATTCCCCTTACCCTGGATTATGAAAATCCATCTAAGACTGCAGAACCAGGGGATATTTCTTACTGGCCTCCAGGTTTTGCTTTTTGCATATTTTTTGGTTCTACCCAACCCTATTCTGAAGTTAATCATATAGGGAAAGTGGTTGAAAATCTGGAATTATTATTCGAAGTCCGTGAAGGCGATAGAATAATATTAAAACCCTTAAAATGAGTTAAATCCTAAAATTGAAATATTAATCCACATGTAAATTTAATAAAAGATCACATGATAAATAAAATATTATTTTAATAATCCACCGGATTTATGTGCTGATAGAGGGTGTCTCTTTGAGCAGGTATCCTATCCAAATCTTTAATTATTCGTATTAATTCTTCAGGATCTGTTCTTTCACCATACGAAGCTCCTGCAGATTTAGAAATATTTTCTTCCCCCAGTGTGCCACCCATATCATTGGCCCCAGCCATCAGACATATCTGCGAAAATTTAAATCCCAATTTAACCCATGAAACCTGGATATTTTTTATTGATTCGTGAAACATCAACCGGGCCACAGCATAAAGCTTTAAGTCCTGGGCACCTGTACTTCCTGGTCTGGCTAACCCCTGTTGATAAATGGGGGCTTTTTGATGCATGAAAGTTAGTGGAACAAATTCTGTAAAACCATGGGTTCTGTTTTGAATATCCCTTAATATACTCAAGTGTTCCACCCGGTGCTCCAGACTTTCCACATGACCATACATCATGGTGGAAGTGGTGGGAACTCCTAACTTATGTGCCGTTTCAATTACTTCTATCCACTCGGATGTATTTAGTTTTCCCGGGCAGATTACTTTTCGTACATCATCATTTAGAATCTCTGCTGCAGTTCCGGGCATTGATCCTAAACCTGCTTCTTTTAATATTTTTAATGTTTCATCAATACTAAGTCCAGATTTTTGGGAGCCATAATAAATCTCCATAGGAGAAAAGGCATGCAAGTGAACATCTCCCAGTTCATTTTTAACACTTTTTAGAATGCTTTCATAAAAATAAACATCAACATCAGGATGCAGTCCTCCCTGAATGCATATCTCCCTGGCACCTGCTTCAACTGCTTTTTTTGCTCTTTTTACCATATCCGGAACTTTCAAAAAATAAGATTGCTGGTGGTTTTGGTCTGTTTTAAAGGCGCAGAACCCACATGTTCCAGAACATATATTGGTGAAGTTAATATTCCAATTTTTAATAAAAGTTACCTCATCTCCAACCAATTGCTGCCTTATAATATCTGCCGTGATTAATAAAGCATTATAATCATTTCCTGTGACATTTAAAAGGTATAATGCATCTTCTGAAGAAATAGGGCCTTTTAATGCTCGTTCTAAAATTTGCTCAGTACGGGGTTTAATATTCAGCTTACCCAACATGAGAATTGATATCTGGTTCTATATCTTTAAAAGTTTTGGTTTGATGAAGATATCTATTGCCCATACATTAAGTTGAGAATTATGCTTTCAGACTCAATAATTACCGATAAATTTAAATATATTAGAGTCCTAGGTAAATTTGGAGGTGAAATTATGGCCGAATTACCTATTGCACCAGTAGGCAGAATCATAAAAAATGCCGGTGCACAAAGAATCAGCGACGATGCAAAGGAGGCTTTAGCAAAAGCTCTGGAAGAGAAAGGTGAAGAAATCTCCCGGAAAGCTGTCGAACTTGCAAAACACGCTGGAAGAAAAACTGTCAAGGCTAGCGACATTGAAATGGCCGCTAAACAATAATTTTAGCGCCTATTTCAATTTTTTTTAATTTTACTCTTTTTATTTTTTAAAAAAAAATGTATTTTTATTAATATGATTCTATGGATTTGTTTTTATAACCCCTAAAGTAAACCCCTTCATTTTCAGATTTATTTTCATTATATGAAATGATAATTTATTTATCCTAAAATCCAAAAATTGAAGTACTTTCCTATTAAATTAAGATCTAGTAGACATATTTTTTTATATATCTATTTTAAATTAATACGACCTTAAAGGAGAATATTTATGAGCAATATAGAAAATTTAAAAGAAGCATTCTCAGGAGAATCTCAAGCAAACCGAAAGTATCTGGCTTTTGCTAAAAAAGCAGACCAGGAAGGATATCCCCATATCGCACGACTTTTTAGAGCAGCTGCTGCAGCAGAAACCGTGCATGCCCATAACCATTTAGATGCAATGGGTGGTATTAAAAGCACTGAAGAAAACCTGAAAACTGCAATTGAAGGTGAAATTGCAGAATTTGAAGAAATGTATCCTGATTTTATTGAAGAAGCTAAAGAAGAAGGGGATAAACAGGCTGAGTGGACTTTTGATGTGGCCAACCAGGTGGAAAAAATTCATGCCCAGCTCTATCAAAAAGCCCTGGAAAATATAGAATCAAAGGTAATGGTTGATTACTATGTTTGCAACTGGTGCGGGAATACGGTAGAAGAAAAACCACCGGAAAAATGCCCCATCTGCAATGCCCCTGTTGAAGAATTTTTAAAAGTAGATTAATTCATTAATAATTAAAATTTTTCTTATTTTTTCTTACTGTTTTGTTATTTTTTAGGATTTAAGAGAATAATGGTATAACCATCAGCAATACTCACCCCCCAACTCTCCATTATAAATCAATAACAATACAACCATGCATGATATTCATATTACGGATTATTAAATTGTAGAAGTAATCCTATCTATTTATTTTGGTTGCAGTATTCTGTAAATAAAGTTATAGTTAGATTTGATGGAAAATTAGTCATCTTTTTTTATCCATATAAAATTTAAAATAAATAAATTATATCTAAATAAATATTTTTAAAGAGTCCTGGTTTTCTAGGAAAAAATTTCTGGCATTATTAAAGGCATTAATAGATTTAATAATAAATTAGTATAAAATAAAAGATTTACTCCATTTGAGGGAAAAGGTTATATATGAATACAGCTATAACCTAGATGGACGCCCTTTAGGGCCGGTGGTCTAGGGGTATGATACCTCCCTGACACGGAGGTGATCACGAGTTCGAATCTCGTCCGGCCCATTGCCGTGGTAGTTCAGTTGGGAGAACGCCAGACTGAAGATCTGGATGTCGCTGGTTCAAGTCCGGCCCACGGCATTTAATATAGGTTTTATTTTAAAAAAATTTTAAATTATATAAATTCAATTTTATAATAAGATTAATAGATACTTTTGTAGTGGTATGTTAAATCATAAGTACTTATTTTAAACTAATCTTAGATATGAATCATTATCTATTTATTATCCATTATTTGAAGCCTTTAAATAGGTACTGGTAGAATCACTGATTTCTAAATGGATAAATTCCCCTATTTTTGCATTTTTCACCACT
>NPIE01002640.1_pt3 | contig 26971 bp, 20 predicted proteins | sample 8637661 | NCBI WGS metagenome assembly NPIE01 (sample SAMN07420842, study PRJNA396082) | bioreactor metagenome | isolation source: sample BA12 brine-fed electro-methanogenic bioreactor BA | place: Japan: Kochi | collected 2016-12-09 | reverse complement strand
TTTACGATTTACCACTTCACCCGCTCCCACATATCTTAGGACCCCACACACGCTGTTGTGCATTCGTGCTTTTAATTTATCCCATTCAACTTTTCCCACACTCTCTTATATTCCTCACCACTCAATCTTGAACCGACAGGTCTAACACTTTCCCAAGTTTTTCGATCTTGATTTCTAAGCCAATTATTAACTGAATCGGTTGGCTGAGAGAAAATTTCACCATTAACTGCTTCATGGTATAATGCACCTAAACGATTGGCAATGCTTCTGGGGATATTATTCTTTCGCATCAACACCCCTTCATCTGTATTAACACCATAGTGCAGGTAGGCAGGAAGATTTGCCATCCGCTTTTTATCAATCGCAGACAAGCTATCCCAATCAACTCCACTTGTTGGCATACTCTGCAACGCCGCTAAACCCCATGTGGCGGAGTGGGCTACAACTTTGTATAAGGCCTGTGTTGTTTTCTGAATCGCAGTGCTCAATTCTTCACCAGGATAAAACCGACTTGCAATTCGTGATACTGATTGTCCATTGACCCAATCAATTATCAATCTAGCAATACTAGCTTGATCTAGGGGTCTTTCACTAGTGCTTAATGTTTCTATTGATTTTCGAATCTCATAAGTGTTTAGCATTATACCTACCAGCTTTTGCATGCTATGATTCTGCTCAGAAAACAACTGGTTTTTATTCCAATCGCTATTAACAAGACCTGCACCTCTAAGCCTATACATCATTTGACTAACCGAAACAGTTGAGAAGCCTGTTTTGTCTGACCTTTCAGCATCTGTTACGGAAATGCTTTCAGCATACCTTCTAATTTGATTTCTCAGAAATGCTTTCTTTGCGGGCGGTAATTGACGATAGCCAAAAGTTCCTTGAAGCTTTTGTTCAAGCTGAGCTATGAATAAATCCTGTGCATTTGTTTGCCTTCTTAGATGTGATATGTACTGAAGTAGTGCCGACCATCTATCATCATAATAAAGCCATCTTCCGAAATCAACATCGGGATTTTCCATAGCTTTATTTATCACATCAATAAGTTGTGAAAGAAGTTCATCTGAAGCTTTTTTCACAAATCGAGTGACGCTGCTAAAATCATTTATATCTCTTACAGCGATTCCAACCCAACCCATATTATCCTGACCAGCACGTCCAACTCTTCCTGCTAAATTCCAGAAATCACGAACAGGCATCGCATCAGAACCTGCTTTACTTTTGTAATTATATGAGCCCATTATCACGGCTGAAACAGGAAAATTAATTCCTTGGGCTATTGTGGTTGTTGCAACTAAAGCTTGTAACTTTTCATTGGACATTAAATCTTCAACTAAAAAACGAATCTCGTCTGGCAATGCTGAGCTATGAACTGCAATTCTTTTGCTCAAAAATCTCACTAAAGGGAAATCATCCCCAAGCTCACTTTGCACTAATTTGATTACTAAATCTACATTATCATCACGTTCAAAATTATCTTCCGATTTTTCAAAAAGCTTTTCAGCAATGCTATAGGTTTCATTCGGGTCAGATGCCAATACAATTATTGGTGACGCTAAATTTAAAAAATTAGCTGCTACAGTTTTTGCGATTTTTACTTTTGATCCTCTAGCTTGAGATGCTGTTTCATCTGCATTAACCAGATGGATTAACGGTATAGCATCTCCAATTTTATACGTTCCTTTGGCAGTATTCAGTGTTCGCAATACATAGTCATACTCCCTTCTTTGACCTTCTATTTGAATGGCGCCAATAACTCGTTCATTAGGTTGCCACCAATCCAATTCTAAGTTGATAACCTGCCCTCTTTCCGGGGCCAGCCAATTGACGATTTCATTAGAATTGGAAATATCAGGTGTCATTAATAAGAAATTTGCTTCATGACAATCATTTTTAATCGTTGACAACAAGAACTCAAGGTTTAAGCCTCTTTGTTTCTCTTCTATGTTGTGCGCTTCGTCCACTACTGTTAAAACCAAGGCTCTTTGTTCTGTAGTGCCTAGACCTTGGCGAACAAGCAGGTTCATTTTTTCATAGGTGGTTACAAGAACATCAAACGTGGTTTGATTACCATTTTCTTCTATCAAGTGTTGTTCAAATCCATCTAATTCAATGGCGCCACTTGCTTTTTCCACACTTAACCCAATATTGCCCAAATCTCTTTTGAGTTGGTTATAAATCTGGTTAACCAATGCTTTTGTTGGAACTACATAGGCAACCCAACCACCCTGATTTCTGAATTGATTCAAGGCTTGTAAAATCCGGTACTCTGCAATTAGTGTTTTGCCGCTGGAAGTCGGAAGGTTTACAACAATAGCCCGATGTGCAGGATTTAGTAGTTGTCCTTCTAAAATTGATTCCTTTTGCGGGTAAAGTAACTCAAACCGTCCTTTTTCCTGACGACTAACATATCGATTGAAATGTGTAACCCAATTGTTGATTCCTCGGGTGTTGTGCCAAATGGTATTCCTGACCATTTTCACGGCAAATGCTTCGAAGAATTGGTACAATAAGCTCAAACTTATATTGCCTGACTTTTGGGCATACTCACCTGAGATTTGCAAATGATATCGCAACTGATCTTCAGGCTCCAACGGCCTGCCTTCCAATAAGTATTGTCCAAGAATATCGATGCTCTTGGCAAAATGATACAGCGACACCAATTCTGCGGCTCCATAAGGCCTACTCTCCTCATTGACCTGATTAAGAAAGTTGGTTTCAAACTGTTGTTGTTCGATTCTTAATTGATTTATAAGCTCAACAGCTTGGCTGACATCTTGCCAATTATCTTTTTTTACCAACTGCACGATGGCCTTGAAAGAAACTATCAAGATTCTATTGTTCCAGTTATCACCAAGCTCAATGCCTTGAATCTGTTTATCAAGCCCTTTTAGATATTGCTTCACAAAATGCCAGTGCTCTCCCAAATAACCGAATGCAATAAGCTTAAAGGTCTCATACACGAAATACTCATCTTCAACAAGTGCAGGTAACTGTTCGGCAATATCAAAATAGGTCGAGCACAAGGCTTTGAACTCGTTTGCTGTCTCCTCAGCATTTCGCAGCTCCCAAAGTTCAATGATGCGTAATTCACATAATTCTTTGGCTTTGATGAGCTCTTGGATTTCAACTTCATCGAGTTGAAGACTTGCAAACCGTCTCGATAATTTCCCCTTTTGTATGAGCATACCAATCCCTGCAAGCATATCCTGATAGGCTTGTTCAAGGATGTGATATTTCGTTTGTATGCTCATTCGTTTTCCTCGTTTATGATATCCAACCACTCTTTCTGTTGAATCGGAAGGTATAGAGCTAATAATTTAAGGCCTACTGGCTCCAAAATTTGAGTTCTCAACCTACCATAACTCAAAGATAAATCTCTTTCTTCTGGTTCAACATCACGGATCAATACCCCGATCAATTGATAATCCTCAGGATTGGAGTAATATGCCCTAAGCCCAAAGATAAAATCCAGTTTAAATGGGTGGTTTTCAGGGAAAAGAAGTATTTTGTTTTTCAGATATGAAATCAAAATTTGCCGTTTTCCTCTGTTTCTGTATAAATCTCTTAACTGTCTTTCAATCCCATCTGCACCTGTCATTACTTTTGGTGGTCGGTTTGCCGTTTCAGATGATGTCTTTACCTCACCAAATAAAAACAGTACTTGACCTTCCACTTCAATGAAACCTACTAAATCGGCCCCTGTTTTGTAGCCACTTGGATTACGGGCATCTCTCAATTCGTTCCAATAGAAACGGCAAGAGAAAGCTTGCTCTAAAAATACTTCGGCATAAGCTTCACCAATTCTAAAGTTTTGAACTTGTACATTTTCATTTTCAAAGTCTTGAATGTCGGCCAAAAGTCTTTCACTTGCAAAGCCAGTTTCTTCATTTAGGGCTCTCAATCGCTCAAGCATATCGCTTCTTTCTTCCCTGTCAAGTAAGTTATCCTTTACCCTTCCTTGAAGATGTTCACGACACTCCTGTTCATCAAGGCTAATGCCCTGATAACCTCTGCCATTTGATTCGTTATGTTGATAATCAATTCTCAATTGTCTCGTTTTTTAGCATGATGCACAACAGTTGGTATAAGAATAGTAGCCGATTGCAGGCTTCAATCCTGTCAAGATACAAGAAAGTTGAAGCGGGCTACAACCCTTAAAATTACTACTATCTCGGCTGTTATTTTTATTCATTGTTGGCATTAGTTTTAATTAAATCATCATCAAAAAAGAATTGTTTTGGGTCGATTTCAAATAGTTCAACTCTTACTTTCTTATCATTTGGTTTAATAAACTCCAATTCAAGTTTATCATAAAGTGTAGCTCCAGTTATATTTGGAACAATAAAATTAAGATAGAAAAAACTTGTTTTTCCTTGTTCTAAAACACTATTAAAAGTGAGATAATCAGTAGCTGGAGTCAGCATTTGTTTTTTTTCAGTAGTTTCGCCAGATTTGTGGAAGGTCAAACTAGTATATTTTGTCCAATAAATTTCTCCTTTTACTTTTTCATTCCCGTAGGTTAGGAAGACATTTACATCTTTATAATTCAAATTTTTTCTTAAACAACTTAAAGATAGTTTCAAAATATATTGTTGTCCGTTGATGGATTCTTTCTTGTTTGTTTTTGTAGTAAATGAATAATTAGCAGTTTGTGAATATGTCTTACTAATAACTTTCCCATAAACCTTACTTTTCTTTATTTGATTCCAAATTAGAATACCTGTAGAGATTATTGCAATTAAAACAGAGAACCAAAATCCAAAATCAAATCCTTTTTCAGTTATATCCAAAATTATAATAGGGTTAATAACTTGAATTACTTCTGAAGTATTTTCTACATTTAGTATTTCATTAGGATTAATTTCCCTAATTGTGTCTAAAACTTTTATTGAATCAATGTTCATAGTTTGTATCATTTTTTCAAAATTAATGCCAACGGTTGTATAAACCCCATATATCATTATCCATCCATTTTGGCATTGGATACGACGTATAAAGTTTATTATTCCAGTCGATATATTCACTCATATGCTCTGCCTATTATCACTTAGAACCATAATACGTAATGATGTATATAAAAATCAAGGATTTATTGACTAAAATGCTGTTCCTTTTATTGACTTTACGTTGGTTTTACTGCGTTACAATACTGGAATAATATGGCTCTGACGGTTTTCCGGTGTGTTATTTCAAGTTTTTCGGACAATTACTTTTTTCTGATGTGCCGTCAAACGGCTGTTACACTTCCATGATTCCGCCATGACCAGGCGATCTGGGAGGGATTATTTCTTTCATTCCCTGGTCTGTCCCTCTCCCATGACGATGAATTTTTTCGTTGTCAGTGATTCCACACCCATGGGACCATATGCATGAAGTTTTGTTGTGGATATTCCGATTTCTGCTCCAAGTCCTAGTTCGCCCCCGTCGGAAAAACGGGAGGATGCGTTGACCATGACTACAGAGGAATCAACCTGGCGTATAAACTGCTGCGCAGCCGTTATATCCCGGGTTGCTATGACTTCCGTATGATTGGATCCGTATTTTTCAATATGATCAATGGCACTCTCCAAAGACGACACAATTTTTACGGCTATTGTCAAATCCAAATATTCTGCATAATAATCCTCTTCCCCGGCAGGTTCTGCACGGTCAAGATGCTGACGCGTTACCGCACATCCTTTGAATGTGACAGACTTTAAACCGGGTTCATTTTTGATCCGGTCCAAAAATGTTTCGGCAATTTGCTCATGGATTAAAAGTGTTTCCAGGGCATTGCATACACCCGGACGGGATGTTTTGCCGTTTACCAGGAGCGCCATAGCCAGATCCGGGTCCGCAGATTTATCCACATAAAGATGACAGACTCCCTTATAATGTTTGATGACCGGTATCCGGCTGTTTTCATCCACAAAGCGAATCAGTCCCTCCCCTCCCCGGGGAATGACCAGATCAATGGTCTCATTCATTTTCAAAAGCTCTGTCATACTCTCCCGATCAGTTGTGGGAACAAATGATATGATATTTTCCGGAAGACCGGCTTCTTCCAGCGCCTTATGAAGAATGTTTACAATCTGTCTGTTCGAATGGAAAGCCTCCGATCCGCCCCGGAGTATCACCGCGTTTCCCGCTTTAAGACAGAGTCCGGCTGCATCGGATGTGACATTAGGCCTGGATTCATAAATTATGAGGATAACACCCAGGGGAATGGACATTCGACCCACACGTAATCCGTTGGGACGGGTTTGGATTTGTGTCATTTCTCCAACCGGATCCGTAAGCGCGGCAATTTCTTTCAATGCCAGCGCCATGCCTTCGATGCGGGATTTGTTTAAAACAAGCCTGTCAATCATGGCAGGAGAAAGTCCCTTGTTTTTTGCCTGCTCTACATCCTTTCCGTTTTCGTTCACGATCTCGGATATGTTCTCTATCAACAGATCAGCCATTCTTTCCAAAAGGGCGTTTTTTTCTTTCCCGCTTAAACGGGATATTACCTGCGATGCATTCCGGGCTCCCCGGGATAAAGCACTTAAATCATGATTACTCATTATATGACATCCTCTTTTTTTACATTGCTGATGATTACCATATCATCGCGATGAACCAGTGAACTGCTGGAAAAATAGCCCAGAATCGGGAGAATTTCATGACTTTGTTTCCCGATCAACCGTTTCATATCATCCGAGTTATACTGGGTTAATCCTTTTGCAATGAGGTTTTTTTCCGATATGCTTTCACGGTAGATTTTTACGGCATCGCCATGGTCAAATTTATTCTTTATTTCTATAACGCCGGATGGCAGCAATGATGCAGATCTGTGAAGCAGCGCTTTGGCGGCGCCCTCATCAATTACGATAGAACCGCTGGACGGCAGGGCATGAAGAATCCAGTGCTTTTTGGCTGCACGGGGACTCATGGTCCGGTGAAAAAGGGTTCCCACTACGTTTCCTTTTGCCAGCATGTCGAAATTTTCCGCTTTTTTTCCGTGAAGGATTACAACGTCAATTCCCCGAGATGTGGCTTTTTCCGCAGCTTGTATCTTGGTCCGCATTCCTCCCACAGCCATAGGATTATTTGAATCGCCTGCAATGTCATAAACCGATTCATCAATCTTTTTTATTTCCGGAATAAGAGACGCCTTTTTATCTACATTGGGATTCGCCGAATACAGGCCGTCAATATCCGAGCAGATAAAAAGAATATCCGCATCCGCAAGATCGGCAACATGGGCAGATATATTATCGTTGTCTCCCACTTTCAGCTGCTGTACAACCACTGTATCATTTTCATTGACGATGGGCAATGCCTTCAAACGCAGCAATTCAAGCAGTGTGTTCTTGACATTGATAAACCGCCGTCTGTTCAGAAGGTCATCATGGGTGATCAGCAATTGGGCGCAGGGATAATCAAAAAGCTGTTTCCACAGAAAAAACATCATGGGCTGTCCGATCGCCGAAAAAGCCTGTTTACGCGGAATGGATATGGGCGTGTTCCGGGGATACCGGGGCTGGGTGCTCCAGCCGGCAGCCACCGCACCGGATGACACGACAATAACTTCCTTGCCGTCCTGAATGCTCTGATTGATAAAATTGGCAATGGGCAGCAAATGTTTGGTTGCACACCCTCTTCCGTCCGGAGCAATGATCGAACTTCCGATCTTTATCACACACCGGTTCCATTTGGGTAAACGTAATGCTTTATTTTCCGTAATCACCTGATCTGACCCCTTTTAACATATTTTCGCCAGCGACTTGCCAAGCGCATCCAGGAAATACGCCGTTTCCTCCCGTGAAATGATTGTGGGCGGCAGCAAACGGAGGTATTCGCCGGTTGACAGGCTGGCCATAACGCCTTCTTCTTTCAGAGATTCCTGGACTGCATGCACGTTTTCTTCCGATCCAAGTGAAAAGGCGATCATGAGTCCGCGAATCCGGATATCCGTCAGGAACGGAAAGCTTTCAGAAAGGTTTTCCAATCCCTGTATAAATTGTTTGCTCCGGGCTATCACATTGCCGGTTACATCTTTTTCACGCATCTGCCGGGTTGCAATAAAAGCCGATGTCATGGCCATGGGATTGCCGCCAAATGTTGAACCGTCATATCCGCCTGTCATGGCCATGGAAATTTCCTTCCGGGTTACAACGGCCGTAACCGGATAACCGCCGCCAAATGATTTTCCGATTGCCATGATATCCGGAATCACATTGTACCCCATGCAGGCAAACCAATCCCCGGATTTTACGGCGGTTCTTCCGAAACCGGTCTGAACTTCATCAGCAATAACAAGCACGCCTTTTTCACCGGCAAGTTCAAACAGTGCATCAATAAATTCCTGCGTAGCAGCTCTGTTTCCGGCCTCCTCACCCTGTATCATTTCAAGGATGATAATTCTTGAACCGGTTTTTTCAATCAAATCGCGAACACTGTCGATATTGTTAAACTCAGCAAAGTGAACCCAGTCTTCATGATCCAATCCAAACGGTTTACGGTATTTTTCGTTCCACGTTACTGATACTGCCCCATGGGTCCTTCCGTGAAAACTGCCTTTAAATGCTATTACATGACGTGAACCCGTATATGCTTTGGCAATTTTCAGGGATTTGTCAACGGCTTCTCCGCCTGAATTCTGAAAATAGAAGTAATGCAAACCGTTGGGCATCATGGGCATAATGGTTTTGAAAAACCGGGTCCGGGCAATCTGAACCCTGTCCTCTTTCATGGAGATCAGCTGGGATGCCTGATTATACAGACCGACCGCAATTTCCCGGTTGGCCATTCCCAGATTGGTTGCACTGTAGTTGCTGTCCATATCCAGATACTTTTTACCTTTGGTATCCATAAGCCGGCAACCTTCACCCCAAACCGGAACCAGGTCTTTTTCCAGGGTGGATACGGGAATTTTATACTGTTCGTGAAGGTCAATGGCTTCATCGGTAGCAATTTCAGAAAAAAACAGCTGTTGGGATATGGCAGATAATTCTTCCTGAGAAAGATGCGATTTGACAAGAAAAGCCGCTGCTTTTTCAGCCAAATCCCCTGTTAATTCATCTCTGTTTCCAATTCCGTCAAAAAACCCTTTCAGGGTTTGGGCATACTTTTGTCCCTTCGTCCCGAGAACATTTTCCAAAACTTCGAAAACTCTTTCCGGAGTCGCATTCAGCCGTTCCGGATGTTTTGATCTGTCATTGATCAGTGCTGATAATAATTGTTGTTTCATTTTATCTCCTATCAGTTTTCAGTGGGCAGTGGACAGTCGGCAGTGGACAGTCGGCAGTGGACAGTCGACAGTCGGCAGTCGTCAGTCGGCAGTAAGTGACTACCGGCTACCGGCTACCGTCTTATACGCTTCCCTGAAGCTCATTCCCTGTTTCACCAGTTCATAGACTTTTTCTGTTGCATACAGGTCTTCCGTCATGGCATTTTTGCAGGCAGCTTCATTAACCGTCAAATTCTCAAAAACCAGGGTCATGATCCGGATCGTATCAACTGCAATTTCCAGTGATTTCATAACCGGTTCTTTCAGAAGCTGAAAATCTCTGTGATAACCGGACATAAGGTTTGAAATGAGGGATTTGACCTGCATTTCATATCCCAGAACCACGGAATAATTTGCACGGGCAAGTTCCAGAACATCCGGATTTTTCTTCTGGGGCATAATAGAACTGCCGGTGAGGAATGAATCCGGAAGATTAAAATATCCGAAATCAGGCAATGTAAACAGAATGAGGTCTCCGGCATATTTATTGATGTCGAAAAGAATAAAACCGGCCAGGTGAAGCAAAGCTCCTTCAAATTTTCCCCGGCTGTTCTGGACATAGACAGGGTTTTTTTGGACTTTTTCAAAATCCAGATCCCGGGCTACTCCCTCTTTATCCAGTTCCAGAGGGATACCGTATCCTGCACCGGAACCGAGGGGTGACTGATTGACCAGTTTCATGGTGCTGTTCAACTGGATCAGGTCATCCGCAAGCGCTTCCCGCAATCCGCCTGCCCAAAGACCGATACTGGACGGCATGGCCTTTCGGGTGTGGGTGTAGCCGGGAAAAACCGCATGACCCTGTGATTGGATCAGCTTGTCCACAGATTTTTCCAAACGGATCAATTCCTTTTCCAAGTTTGACAGACGGTTTTTGTAATACATGCGTAACGCAGCCAGGACCTGGTCATTTCTGGACCGTCCCGTATGGATCTTTTTTCCCAGTTCACCCAGGGTTTCCGTCAACCGGTTTTCAATAGCCGTATGACAATCTTCATCGTGAATTGTTATGGGAAATCTTCCTTTTTTATCCAGTTCAATAATCCTGTCCAGCTCATTCAGGATCATTTCCAATTCTTCATCATTGATAATTTTGATCCTGTTCAGCATCGCAGCGTGAGCTTTAGAGGCAAGGCAATCAAACTGAACCAGTGCCTGATCGGTCAGATAATCATTTCCAACCGTAAAGGACTCAATCTGATCATTCAGCGAATACTCTTTTTGCCACAGTTTCATCCTCTTTTTTTCCTCCAGTTATAGGGATCATGATTTCTCAGAAGAAGGTTATGGGCTTTAAGCCGTATGGCATTAATATTGATAAAGCCGAGGGAATCCACGGCATTGAATCCTCCTTCAATATCCATGCTGGACAAATCCTCATTATACAGGGATGTGGGAGATTTTCTGCCGATCGGCAGGACATTTCCCTTAAAGAGAGACAGCCGGACCGTTCCATCGATCTTTTCCTGACTTTTTTCCATGGCAGCCATAATAAAATCCATCTCGGGCGAGAACCAGAATCCGTTATAGATCAGTTCAGAAAATTTGGGAATCAGCATATCTCTCAGATGCATAACTTCCTTATCCATGGCAATCCCTTCAAGATCCCGGTGAGCAGCCCATAATACGGTAGCTCCCGGCGTTTCATAGACGCCTCTTGACTTGATGCCGATAAAACGGTTTTCCACCATATCCACCCTTCCCACGCCGTGAATTCCGGCGATTTCATTCAGATAAAGAAAAAGATCCAGCGGTTTAGTGATATCTGTTCCGTCATCCGGATTTATTACGCGGACCGGAAAACCGTCTTTAAATCCGATTTCCAGAATTGTCTCCGTATCCGGCGTATCCTTCAATGCCCGGGTCAGCGTGAACATTTCTTCTGAGGGCGAATGATCCGGGTCTTCAAGAATTCCTGCTTCATGACTGATATGCATGATATTTTCATCTTCGCTGTAAGGCTTTGTTTTGGAAGCCGTAACGGGAATGTTGTATTTTTCTGCATAGCGGATCATATCGGACCGTCCCTTGAATTCAGAAAGGAACTCAGGATCTTTCCAGGGGGAAATCACGTTTGCATCAGGGTGAAGGGCATAAAAAGCAAATTCAAAACGGACCTGATCATTGCCTTTGCCTGTCGCACCGTGAGCCATGAGATTGGTATTTTCTGCTTCGGCAATCTCAACCTGCCTTTTTGCAATCAGCGGTCTTGCGAGAGCGGTTCCCAGCAAATACCGCCCTTCATATAAAGCATTTCCTCTCAGGGCCGGGAAAATGTAATCCGTAACCAGTTCTTCACGAAGATCTTCAATATATACTTTGGAAGCACCGGTTTTGAACGCTTTGTCACGGACTTTCTCAAAATCATCATTCTGGCCCACATTTGCTACATATGCAATCACATCATAGCCCTTGTTCGTAAGCCATTTCAGCAGAACCGATGTGTCCAAACCGCCGCTATAGGCAAGAATTACCTTTGCTTTCTCACTCATCAAACCACCTTTCTGTTTCGGGAATATTAATCAGAGCGGGAAGCAGATTGTCAGATCCGTTCCCTTAATCGCGGAATACGTTCCAGCAAAGAATGTATAAATTCTTCACGCGATGTATTTTCATTCAGAATAATCAGAACTGTATCATCTCCGGCCACCGTACCGGTTACCTCTTCCAGATTCAGCTTGTCCAGCATGAGTCCCACGGTCGGTGCAAAGGAGGGCATAGTCTTTAAAACACCGAGATTTCCGGAAAAGCGGATGTCAAGAATGCTTTCAACCGGAAAATCTTCGGTATATAACGATTCGGCTTTTCCCGGCATTTGATCAGGCAGTGTATAGATATATCCCGTGCCGGGATGGGAAATTCTGCTGACCCTTAATGTGCTCAAATCCCTGGACAGCGTCGCCTGGGTAACATGGATCCCTTTCTCATGCAATAACGCCAGCAACTGTTCCTGCTGTTTAATCTTATGCGCGAGCAGCAGCTCCCGTATGATATGTAGTCTGTTGTATTTTTTCATGATCTTTTTGCAAGTATTTCCACTTTTACCGTATAATTATACATTTAATAAATTAAGATAACAAGAGAAAGTTGGAATTTTTCGAAATTTTTATACTTTTTCCCAATAATTATGAACATTTTATTTTTTTTGTTTTTTTCTGTTGACATATTTATTCTGTTTTAATAAACTCAATTCATAATGAAAAAGAAAATAATGCATCAGACACTCCTTCCTATTATACCCTTAACCATTATCCTAATTAAGGACAAGAAGGGGTTGACGTAATTATTTTTCACATAATTCACAATAAACCCCTTCCAAAAGAAGGGGTTTTTTTTTGAGAAGGGAATTAACCGTGCACAGTGATGAAATCAAAAAAGGTATAGACCGGGCTCCTCACAGGGCATTGCTCAGGGCTGCCGGCATAAAGAGTCAGGATTTTAAACGGCCGTTTATTGCCGTGGCCAATTCCTATACGGATATTGTTCCCGGGCATGTTCATCTGAATGATGTGGGAAAAGTGGTAAAGGATTCCATATACGAATCCGGAGGACTCCCTTTCGAATTCAATACAATAGCCGTTTGTGACGGGATTGCCATGGGACATATGGGAATGCGGTACAGTCTGTTAAGCCGTGAACTGATTGCCGATTCCATGGAGACGATGCTGAAAGCTCATTGTTTTGACGGACTTGTATGCATTCCGAACTGCGATAAGATTATTCCCGGTATGCTCATGGCTGCCATGCGCGTTAATATCCCCGTTATTTTCATTTCCGGCGGTCCCATGAAAGCGGGAAAAACTGCCGGCAATAAAACCGTTGATCTTATATCGGTCTTTGAAGGTGTGGGTGCCTGTAAAGAAGGAAAAATTTCGGAAGAAGACCTTTATGACATTGAATCCTGTGCCTGTCCCGGATGGGGAAGCTGTTCCGGTATGTTTACGGCAAATTCCATGAATTGCCTGTGTGAAGCACTGGGAATAGCCTTGCCGGGAAACGGTACCATCCTGGCGGAAGATCCCAAACGGACGGCGCTTTACCGTGAAGCAGGCCGGAGGATCATCAGTCTGGTACAGGAAAATATTAAACCCCGGGATATCGTTACGCAGGAATCACTGAACAATGCCATTGCTCTTGACATGGCCATGGGCGGATCCACAAATACCATTCTTCATACCCTGGCAGTGGCAAACGAAGCAGACATTTCCTATTCACTGAATGATATTGATATGATGTCCAAAAAGGTCCCCACTCTTTGCAAAGTCTCCCCTTCCAGTGCCTATCATATCGAAGATGTGGACAGGGCCGGAGGTATCAGTGCCATTCTTCATGAATTGCTGAAAGAACCCGGATTAATCAACGGATCATGTCTGACCGTAACCGGAAAAACGATTGAGGAAACGACTAAGGATGCCGTTATCACCGATGAACAGGTGATCCATCCCCTGGATAAGGCATACAGTTCTGCCGGAGGATTGACGGTTCTCCGGGGAAATCTGGCTCCGGACGGAAGTATCGTGAAACATGCCGGCGTGTCCGAATCCATGCTCACATTTACGGGAAAAGCCGTCATTTTCAACAGTCAGGAAGAAGCTTCAGAAGGGATTTCCAATGGTGCTGTAAAAGCAGGCGATGTTGTTGTTATTCGATATGAAGGACCTAAAGGCGGTCCGGGTATGCAGGAAATGCTGGCCCCCACATCTTTGATTATGGGCCGGGGACTGGGAGAAAGCGTAGCACTGATAACGGACGGCCGTTTTTCCGGCGGTACCCGGGGAGCCTGTATCGGTCACGTAGCACCGGAAGCAGCTGCCGGGGGTCCCATCGGACTTTTGAAAGACGGAGATATAATCCACATTGACATTCCGGCAGGCACCCTCAACGTCAGTCTGAGTCCGGAAGAGCTTGCTGCGCGAAAAAGGCTGCTGTCCCATCCGGAACCGCGCATTAAAACCGGCGCACTGCCGCGATATGCTCAAATGGTAGGTTCAGCCAGCGAAGGAGCCGTTTTGAAACCCATAACTTTTAACTCATCGAGGTAAATATGAAAGGGTCTGAAATTGTTATCGATGCATTGAAAAAGGAAGGGGTTGATACTGTTTTCGGCTATCCGGGCGGTGTCATCATACCAATATTTGACGTTCTGTTTTCCACGCCGGAAATCCATTTTCTTCTTACACGGCACGAACAGGGAGCTGTCCATGCAGCCGACGGTTATGCACGGTCAACAGGCAAAGTGGGGGTTTGCATGGTTACATCCGGCCCCGGAGCCACGAATACCATTACCGGTATTGCTACCGCCAGAATGGATTCCTCTCCGCTTGTGATTATCAGCGGTCAGGTTCATACCAACAGTATTGGAACAGACGCATTTCAGGAAACTGATATGGTGGGACTCACCCGCTCTATATGCAAACATAATTATCTGGTGAAAGATGTTGCCGAACTGCCGAAAACCATCAAGGAAGCTTTTTTTATTGCCCGTACCGGCAGACCCGGACCTGTTTCCATTGATTTACCCGTAAATGTTCTGAATACGCGGCTGAAAAATTATACATATCCAGAAACCGTCAACCTCCCGGGATATAAGCCTGAGATCAAAGGCAGTCTCATGCAGATTGAAAAACTGGCCAGTGCTGTTGAACGGTCCCAAAAACCGCTTTTATACACAGGCGGCGGAATTGTGAGTTCGGGAGCATCGGAAAATTTACTGGAATTGCTGGATAAAACCCGAATTCCGGTTGTTGTTACATTAATGGGCCTTGGTAGTGTTCCTTTTAACCACCCCTGTTTCCTCGGTATGCCCGGCATGCACGGAACGATTGCCGCTAATAAGGCATTAAGCGAATGTGATCTGCTGATCGCAGTGGGCGTCCGATTTGATGACAGGGTAACCGGTCCGCGCCATACATTCGCTCAACAGGCAACAATAGCCCATATTGATATTGATGCAGCTGAGATCGGTAAAAACATCCGAGCCGATCTTCCGATCGTCGGGGACGCCAAATTTGTTTTGAGCGAGCTCTGCAATCTTGTCAAACCGCGGCTTCGGGATACATGGAATGAAAGAGCTGAATACTGGAAAGAAAAATATCCTCTTAAATATGAGCAATCGGAACACGGGGATATTCTTCCCCAATATGTGATTGATGCTTTGAATCAGGTGATTGATCCGGATGCTGTCGTCATAACCGATGTTGGCCAGCATCAGATGTGGACGTCCATGTTCCATCATTACCGGCATCCCCGGCACTTTTTAAGTTCGGGAGGATTGGGAACCATGGGATTCGGACTGCCTGCCGCTATCGGTGCTGCAATGGGCAATCCGGACAAGCAGGTTGTATGCATTACCGGTGACGGGGGACTTCAAATGAACATTCAGGAACTGGCAACGGCAGCCATAAACCAGTTTCCCGTCAAAATCATTGTTATCAACAATGCCTATCTGGGTATGGTACGTCAATGGCAGGAACTCTTCTGGGATAAAAAATATTCCCAGGTCTGTCTGAAACGCGGACCGGACTGCCCTCCGGAATGCCGCGGATTGAATGAAAATTGTCCCCCGGATTATATACCGGATTTTGTAAAAGTCGCTGAGGCCAACAGCGTAAAAGGACTGCGGGCATCAAAACCCGCAGATGTGATTCCGATCCTGAAAAAAGGGCTTGAAGAGCCGGGTCCCGTTCTCATGGAATTTATGGTCAGCCGGGAAGAAAATGTCTTACCTATGGTATCTGCAGGGAAACCCCTTACTGATATTATAACAGGAGAAGAATGATGGTGGAAAAACATACAATTATTGTCACGGTAACGAACAGCCCCGGTGTTCTGGCCCGGATTTCCGGACTCCTGTTTCAACGGGGATATAATATGGAAAGCGTTATCGGCGCCCCTACCGAGAATCCTGATATTTATAAAATAATCCTTGTTGTTCAGGAATCGGATATCCATATCGAACAAATCGTAAAACAATTAAACAAACTTATTGATACCATACGGGTGGTGGACATTTCACACAAGGATAATTATATCGTTCGGGAATATATCATACTAAAACTCGAAGTTGATCAAAAGAACCGAACGGATCTGTTGAAATTATCCGAGCATTTCAATGCACATGCCATTGATATTGCAATGGATCATATCATTCTGGAATTATCCGGCAATCCCCAAAAAATTGACCGTTTCCTTGAACTTGTGAATCCTTTCGGTATTATTGAATATGTTCGAAGCGGTGAATTTGCCATGGCTGAATATCAAAAATCAAAAATAGGAGATAAAAATGGCGATTAAAATGTATTACGATCAGGATGTTGACAAAAATATTCTGAAAGAAAAAACCATAGCTGTTATCGGTTACGGCAGTCAGGGACATGCACAGGCACAGAATTTACGCGACAGCGGATATAAGGTTATTGTTTCGGATTTGAAAGGATCAGACAATTACAAACTGGCGCAAAAACACGGTTTTGAACCCAAAACCGCCCGTGAAGCCAGTGCCGAGGCGGATATCATCCAGATTCTTCTCCCTGATGAACTTCAAAAAAAGATCTATGCCGAAGAGATTGAAATGAACATGACAGCCGGAAAAGCGCTGGTCTTTTCACACGGATTCAATATTCATTTCGGACAGATTGTACCCGCCAAAGATATTGATGTATATATGGTTGCTCCGAAAGGACCGGGGCACCTTGTTCGTTCACAATTTGAGATTGGTGCCGGCGTTCCCTCCCTCATTGCCGTTTATCAGAATGCAAGCGGCAAGGCGAAAGACCTGGCCTTGGCCCACGCTTCCGGAATTGGTGCGGGACGGGCCGGAATTATTGAGACAACATTTAAAGAAGAAACGGAAACAGACCTTTTCGGAGAACAGGCCGTTCTATGCGGCGGAATCACTGAACTGATCAAAAGCGGTTTTCAAACGCTTGTGGATGCAGGGTATCAGCCGGAAATTGCCTATTTTGAGTGTCTTCACGAAATGAAACTGATTGTTGATCTTTTTTATCAGGGCGGTATCAGCGGTATGTATTACTCTGTCAGCGATACGGCAGAATACGGAGGCATGACGCGCGGCCCTATGCTCATTGATGATTCGGTTAAGGAAAAAATGAAATCAATCCTCAAGGATGTTCAGAATGGCAATTTTGCAAACGAATGGATCAAAGAGAATCAGACCGGCAGAAAAGTCCTGAATGAAAAACGCCGGGAACATGCAGATCTTCTGATTGAAAAAACGGGAAAACAGCTGCGGAAAATGATGGCTTGGTTACAAAAGGATTAAAAAAATGACGCAAAAATCCCTGAAAATCTTCGATACAACCCTTAGGGATGGTTCTCAGAGCGAGAATATCTCGTTTTCTGTGGAAGATAAACTCCATATTGCCCATAAACTGGACGAATTTGGCGTTCACTATATCGAAGGCGGGTGGCCCGGTTCAAATCCCAAAGATCTCCTCTTCTTCAAGCAGGTTAAAAATGAAACGTTCAAACATGCCCGGATTGTTGCTTTCGGATCTACAAAACATGCCAAAAATTCCGTGGATAAAGATCCGAACATCAAAGCACTGCTGGATGCGGAAACACCGGCAGTATCCCTGTTCGGCAAAACATGGATCTATCATGTAAACGAAGCGCTTCGCGTAACGCCTGAAGAAAACCTGACCATGATCAGGGAAAGTGTTGCGTATTTGAAAAAACACGGCCGTGAAGTGATTTTCGATGCAGAGCACTTTTTTGACGGATACAGGGATAATCCGGAGTATGCCCTGGCATGTCTGAAAGCGGCTGAATCAGCCGGAGCCGATGTTTTGGTTCTCTGCGATACCAACGGTGGAACACTTACATGGGATATAGGCGACATTGTTAAAAAGGTAAGAAACGACGTCAAAATCCCTCTGGGAATTCATGCTCATAATGATTCGGACCTGGCTGTTGCCAACAGCATTACGGCCGTTAGGAACGGCTGCACTCATGTTCAGGGAACCATAAACGGCTATGGCGAACGGTGCGGAAATGCCAATTTATGCAGTATTATTCCGAATCTTCAGATTAAGGCTGGTTATCATTGTATTTCAGAAGAAAATTTGTCCCGTTTAACCGCACTCTCCCATTATGTCAGTGAAATATCCAACCTGATTCTGAGCAACACCATGCCTTTCACGGGCAAAAGTGCCTTTGCCCATAAGGGAGGGATACATGTGAGTGCCGTCATGCGCAAACCGGATTCGTACGAACATATTCAGCCTGAGCGGGTCGGCAATAAACGGCGGGTTCTCATTTCCGATCTGGCCGGCAAAAGCAATATCCTTTTTAAAAGCGATGAATTAGGTCTTGATCTTGAATCGGACAAAGACAAGATCGGTGAAATCGTTACCCGGCTGAAAGAGTTGGAACATGAAGGGTTTGAATTTGAAGCAGCAGAAAGTTCACTCGAACTTCTGATCAAACGGATGAAGGGTGAATACCCGAACTTTTTCTCTCTTCAGGGATTCCGGATACTCAACGAAAAGGATGAAAACAATGAGATACGGTCTGAAGCTACCGTACGGGCAGCTGTGGGTGACAAGGAAGAACACACGGCAGCTGAAGGAGTAGGACCGGTCAATGCTTTGGATAAGGCTTTAAGAAAAGCGCTTATGAATTTCTATCCGGAAATTGTTGAGATGAAACTGACGGATTACAAAGTCCGCGTTATCAATGCCAGAGAAGCCACATCGGCAAAAGTGCGGGTGCTCATCGAATCGGCAGCAGACGGCATAACCTGGAGCACTGTGGGTGTTTCGGAAAATATTATCGAAGCAAGCTGGCAGGCACTGACGGACAGTATTTCATATTTCCTGATGAAGCGGCATCAACATAATACAGGAAAGGAGACATCATGAACAGGCGGCGCATTATTTTATTTGATACAACACTTCGGGATGGCGAACAAAGTCCCGGAGCATCCCTGACAGTGAATGAAAAACTGGTAATTGCCCATCAGCTTACCCGTTTGGGCGTGGATGTGATCGAAGCGGGTTTCCCTATTGCTTCAGACGGGGATTTCGAGGCAGTTAAAGAAGTCGCCAGGAACATCAAAGGAGCAAGTGTCTGCGGACTTGCACGGGCAAATGATGCTGATATTGACCGGTGCTGGGATGCCGTCAAATATGCTGAGAAACCCAGAATACACACATTTATCGCCACATCAAAGGTCCACAGGGAAGAAAAACTGAAAAAGTCCAAGGAAGAAATAATCGACCTGACACGCAGAGCGGTTTCACGGGCAAAAGGATATTGTGAAGATGTTGAGTTTTCTCCGGAAGATGCAGCCAGGACCAGTCTTGATTATATGTGTGACGTTGTACGGGCTGCCATTGAATCAGGAGCCACAACCATCAATATTCCCGATACAGTCGGCTATGCCGAACCGCGGGAATTCGGAGACCGCATCCGCTATCTTTTCGCCCATGTTCCTGAAGCAAAAAATGTGGTCATCAGTGTTCATTGTCATAATGATCTGGGAAATGCCGTCGCAAATTCCCTGGCAGCAGTGGAGGCCGGCGCAACTCAAATTGAAGGCTGTATCAACGGAATCGGTGAACGGGCCGGAAATGCTTCCCTGGAAGAAGTCATCATGAACCTCATAACCCGGAAAGATTATTTCAATATTGATGTAAATGTGAATACGAGAGAAATTTACAAAACAAGCCGGCTCCTCAGCAATCTGACCGGTCTGGAAATCCAGCGGAACAAACCCATTGTGGGTGCCAATGTATTTGCACACGAAGCAGGCATCCATCAGCATGGCGTTCTGCAGAACCGTGAAACGTATGAGATCATGAAAGCGGAAGATGTGGGTTGGACCGGCGAAAATCTGGTTATCGGGAAGCATTCGGGAAAACATGCTGTTACGGCAATGCTGGAAGAAGAGGGATTTCGTCTGGATGGAGACCAAATCCGTCAGATTACGGAAAAAGTTAAAGATCTGGCTGACAAGCAAAAAATGGTTGAACGGGACGACGTGATTGCCATTGCCCGCGATATAACCAATCAACTCTCGGAAGAAGAGCAGTTTGTAAAGATTGAAGAATTTGCCGTCTTTACCGGATCAAACATGACGCCGACAGCATCGATTAAACTTCGGGTTTACGGGGATGTAAAAATTGCGTCCGGAACCGGTGACGGTCCGGTCGATGCCGTGAGCAATGCGATATGGCAGGCAATCGATCCTTCCCTGAAACTTGTGGAATACAATCTGAAAGCCATAACAGGCGGAACAGATGCTCTTGCAGATGTATCCATAAAACTGTCCGATGAACAGGACAATATGTTTATGACACGGGCGTTGGACGAAGATGTGATAAAAGCCAGTGTAAAAGCCATTATAAAAGGAATTAATAAAGCACTGAGCTTTAAAGAAAAAAATATGCAAAGAAATTAAATTCCGGAGATTGAAACGTGGGATCAACAATAACCGAAAAAATTCTGGCGCTTCATGCCGGCCGGGATACCGTAAAACCGGGTGAACTGATCAATGCCGGCATTGATGTCATTATGTGTCACGACGTTACCACCACGCCGGCTATCGATATGATGAAGGCAAACGGTGATCTTCATGTCGCTTACCCTGAACGTGTTGTGATAATGCCCGATCACTTTGTTCCAAACAAAGATATTAAATCGGCTGAAATGGTTGCAAAAATCCGCCGCTGGGCCAAAGAGGAAAAGATTGACAAATTTTATGACATCGGCAGGCATGGTGTCTGTCATGCCCTTCTTCCCGAACAGGGACATGTGCGGCCGGGAACAACCATCGTTTGCGGAGACAGTCATACCTGCACACACGGGGCTTTGGGTGCCTTTGCCACAGGGATTGGCAGCACGGATCTTGCAGCCGCACTGGCAACCGGCGAACTCTGGTTCAAAGTTCCTGAATCCATCCTGTTCAGGATAAACGGGGCATTGCCAAAAGGGGTATATGCTAAAGATGTTATACTATACATCATCAGTCAGATAGGAGTCGATGGAGCCCTCTACAAAGCCATGGAGTTTACCGGTGAAGTCATTGATGTCTTATCCGTTGAATCCCGGATGACCTTGTGCAATATGGCTATTGAAGCCGGGGCTAAAACCGGCATTATCAATCCGGATGAGACCACATTGGAATATGTTAGGGCTCATTCGAATGAACATTTTGATGTTTTTCACAGTGATCCGGATGCGGAATACAGTCAGATCATTGATATTGATGTCACCAATCTTGAACCCATGGTGGCCCTTCCCCATCTTCCCAGCAATGGTAAACCTGTTTCTCAGGCGGGAAATATCCCCATTGATCAGGCCTGGCTCGGAAGCTGTACAAACGGTCGGATTGAAGACCTTCGCAAAGCGGCAGCCGTCATGAGAGGAAATAAAGTAGCCAAGGGTGTGCGAATGATTGTTGTTCCTGCTACCACACAAATATGGAAACAGGCAAGCCGGGAAGGGTTACTGGATATTTTCATGGAGGCAGGAGCGACCGTTTCTGCGCCGACCTGCGGTGCCTGTCTGGGAGGTCACATGGGCATTCTGGCTGCAGGTGAACGGTGTATCAGCAGTACAAACCGAAATTTTATCGGAAGAATGGGAAGCCCTGAATCGGAGGTGTATCTTGCCAGTCCCGCGACTGTTGCGGCTTCTGCTCTGGAAGGTAAAATTGCGAACCCAACCACATACAAACAGGATTGACTATGAACGGATCAGCACATGTATATGCCCGGGCACATATCAATACAGATGAAATAATTCCTGCCCGGTATTTGAATATGGATCAGGAAAAGGACCTGGCATGCCATGCCATGGAGGATATTGATACGGACTTTATAAAAAAAGTCCAAAAAGGAGACGTTATCGTGGCCGGAGAAGATTTCGGGTGTGGAAGTTCACGGGAACACGCCGTCTGGGCGCTTCGGGGATCGGGAATTCAAGCGGTCATCGCTGAATCATTTGCCAGAATTTTTTACAGAAATTGTATCAATAACGGTTTCCCGGCCATTGAATGTCCGGGGATCGGGAAAAAAATCAATACCGGTGACAGGCTAACCGTGGATCTGTCCAAAGGAAAAATCTATAACGAAACACAAAACACAGAATACAATTTCCTTCCCATACCGGATTTTGCCCGGGAAATCATTGATGCCGGAGGACTTTTGAAAGCTATTGCCAAAAAGGGAAAATTATGACAAACATCAAAAAAATTGCTGTTTTGCCCGGCGATGGTATCGGTCCTGAAGTTATGAGCGAAGCGGTTAAAATCCTGGAAGCCGTATCAAAAAAAACCGGTGTCACCTTTATTTTTACTGAAGCAGCAGTGGGAGGAGCTGCCTGGGATACATACAGGAAACACCTTCCCGAAGAGACGCTTGATATTTGCAAACGCTCAGATGCCATTCTTTTTGGGTCAGTGGGAGGACCGGTACGGGAACAAAATTCGCCGAAATGGCAAGGTGTGGAAGTCAATTCATTATTGGGTTTGCGAAAATCATTCGGACTTTATGCCAATCTCCGTCCTGCCAAACTGTTTCCCTCCCTTGCCTTTGCCTCTCCCCTGCGCCGTGATGTTGCGGAAAAGGGATTTGATATTCTGGTTGTTCGTGAATTGACCGGCGGGATCTATTTCGGTCAGCCAAAAGGAAGAGACGGCGAGGGTGAGGATGAAAAGGCATTTGATACGATGGTTTATTCCCGGAAAGAAATCCGGCGAATCGCAAGAACAGCTTTCGATATTGCACGGAAAAGGCGGAATAAAGTTACATCCATCGATAAAGCCAACGTGCTGACAACCATGGTTTTCTGGCGACACGTTGTTGAAGAAGTTGCATCAGAATATCCTGATGTGGAATATGAACCCATGTATGTGGATAATGCAGCGATGCAGCTTGTAAAAAATCCCCGGCAGTTTGATGTAATGCTCTGCGGGAACATGTTCGGTGATATTCTGTCCGATGAAGCAGCCATGCTTACAGGCAGTTTGGGAATGCTTCCCAGTGCCAGTTTTGCCGACACGGGATTTGGAATGTATGAACCCGGAGGCGGATCGGCTCCCGATATAGCCGGTCAGGGTATTGCCAATCCAATAGCACAAATACTCAGCGCTGCCATGATGCTGCGCTACTCCCTGGAAATGGAAAACAGCGCATCTGACATTGAGAAAGCCGTAGAAAGTGTCCTCGATGACGGTTACAGGACAGCCGATATTTATCAAACAGGAAGTAAAAAGGCCGGTACTGCTCAAATGGGAGATTTGATCACGCAGGCTTTTAACAAAATATGATTGGACAAATTCATGAAAAACAAAAAATTGACCATCATCGGTGCCGGTAATATCGGCACATCGCTTGCAAGAGGGATTGTAAAAGCCGGTCTCTTTACACCCGGTCAAATCACATTGACGCGACGGCATGTTGAGTTGCTCGCACCATTGTCAAATGACGGCTATGGTATCATGTCAGATAATGTATCCGCCATCCGTTCAGCGGATTTTATCATATTGGCCGTTGAACCCCAGCAGGCTAATCCGGTGCTGAAAGAGATTGCTGCATACTTAAACGGCGAATCACAGATCCTCATGTCTGTTGTGTCAGGACTGTCCATTGAAGATATCAATAACATTGCAGGAAAATCTGTCCCTGTTGTGCGGGTAATGCCCAATACTGCCATTGCCATTCGGGAATCCATGACATGTATTGCAGCAGAGAATCGCCAGTCTCCTGCTCTTAAAATTGCCGAATCAATATTCAATACAATGGGGCAAACCCTGATCATTGACGAAGAACAAATGAGTGCAGCCACAGCTTTAGGAGCCTGCGGAATTGCTTTTTTCCTCAGAGCAATCAGGGCAGCATCCCAGGGAGGTATTGAAGTGGGTTTTTCGGCAGGGGATGCACTGAAAATTGCGTCTCAAACAGCCAAAGGAGCCGCTTCCCTCCTGCTGAGTTCCGGTCATCACCCGGAACAGGAAATCGACAGGGTTACCACGCCTTTGGGATGCACAATATCCGGCCTGAATCAGATGGAACATGAAGGATTCAGTTCTGCCATGATCCAGGGAATCCGTTTGTCTGCAGAAAAGGCTGCCCGACTCTATAAAAAAAATAATAAGAATCACCTGACGGATCGGGAGACATAATTTTTATGAAAGTTATAAAATTCGGCGGAACGTCAGTCGGATCATCCGAAAATATTCAGAAAGTTGCAAATATCATATCCAAACAGGCAAAGAAAGACCCCGATATTTCCGTTGTGGTATCCGCTTTTACAGGCGTAACAAACCAGCTGATAAAAATCAGCGAACTGGCACAAAAAAGAGAATATACTTACATAAAACTGATGTCAGATTGCGAAAAGCGCCATTACCGGATTTTGAAAGAACTGATTCCCAACCCGTCTGATGAAATGTTCAAGCATCTTCAAAATGAATTTGAGGAATTAAATGATGTTCTGCATGGAGTTTACCTTCTCAAAGAACTGACCGGTCGTTCATCCGATCTCATTCTCGGTTTCGGTGAACGGTTGTCAGCTTATATTATTAGCCGGTTCTTAGATTCATCAGGAATTCCATCTCAATTTACAGATACGAGGAAACTGATTGTTACGGATGATTCGCATGGTCATGCCAATATAGACTATCAAAAATCGGCACGAAAAATCAGGCGATATTATACCAATTACCCGGGTATAAAAATTGTAACCGGATTTATCGCTGCCACAAGCAGCGGAATATCAACAACCCTGGGCAGAGGCGGATCTGATTTGACTGCGTCATTTCTCGGTGCTGTTTTGAAAGCGGATGAAATTCAAATCTGGACCGATGTGGATGGCGTGATGAGTGCCGATCCCGGAAAAGTCCCCGATGCCTTCTGTCTAAAAACTCTCAGTTATGAAGAAGCTATGGAACTCTCCCATTTTGGCGCAAAAGTTCTTCATCCTCCCACAATACAGCCTGCACTGGAAAAAGGCATTCCCATACGGATTTTGAACACGTTCAATCCGGATTTCGAGGGGACACTGGTACAAAAGGAGTTTACATCCAATGGTTATCCCGCAAAAGGGATTACGTCAATTTCGAATGTTTCACTTTTAACCATACAAGGTTCGGGCATGGTAGGCGTAACGGGGATATCTGCCCGTGCTTTTACAACTCTGGCCAAATACGGGATCAGTATTATTCTGATTTCGCAGGCATCATCAGAACATTCCATTTGCCTTGCCGTCAAACCCGAAAGTGCCCTTTCGGCAAAAAAAGCCATTGAAAAAGAATTTTTGCTGGAAATAAAAACTCATATTGTTGATAAAGTTATTGTGGAAAACAATCTTTCAGTGGTTGCACTTGTTGGAGAAAGCATGCGAAAAACACCCGGAATATCGGGACGCTTATTCCACGCATTGGCAGAGAGAAATGTGAATGTTGTTGCCATAGCACAGGGTTCATCCGAACTCAACATATCCGTTGTCGTTGATCAAAACGATGAAAAAAAAGCCTTGAGAGCGATTCATGATGCCTTTTTCTCTTGTGCTGAACGGTTAAATCTCATCGTATGCGGTACCGGTCTTATCGGACGGGAATTTTTACATCAGCTTTCAGAAAATCAGGCACAAATTCTTGAGAATAAAAATCTGAATCTTCAATTAATTGGCGTAGGAAATATTGACAATGCCGTATTCAATCCGGGTGGAATAAGCTTCTCTGAGTGGGAGACATTGCTGGTATCCGGTGATAAAAATCCGGAACCGGATTATTTTCTGAAAAAAATCAAACACCTCCCCGGGGGAAAAAGCATTTTTGTGGATATTACGGCAAGTCCGGAGATCAGTGAGACATATACGGATTTTTTCAAAGCAGGAGTGTCCGTTATCGCCGCAAATAAAATGGCCAATACGGGAGACTATGAAGCATTTAAAACCTTGCGGAAAACATGCCGGGAGCATGCCGTTTTTTTCCGGTACGAAACCAATGTGGGAGCAGGACTTCCGGTAATCCGGACATTGAAAAGTCTTTTGGATACCGGGGATAAAATCCTGAAAATTGAAGCGGTTCTCAGCGGAACAATCAGTTACATTTTTAATTCATTCAAAACCGGAGGATTACCATTCAGCCGGGTAATTCATGAAGCACAGGAAAAAGGATTTACGGAGCCGGATCCCCGCAATGATCTGAACGGTTTGGATTTCGCCCGAAAACTTCTTCTTTTAATGAGGGAATGCGGCGAAGGTGTCAATCTGACCGATATCCGCATTGAACCAATTCTTCCCAAGGAATGTTTTTCTGCACATTCCCTGGAGGATTTTTATACAATACTGGAAACACACGATCATGATTTCCATAAGATACTTGACGAAACAGTTCAATCCGGAAAGGTTCTGAGATACATGGGAACCTATGAAAACGGAAAAGGAAGAATCGAATTGAAAAAACTTCCTGCAGACCACCCTTTTTCCGGACTTAAAGGCAGCGATAACTGTATAGTATTTACAACTGAACGATACCGTGAGAATCCGCTGGTTATTCAGGGACCCGGTGCCGGTGCGAAAGTCACCGCTGCAGGATTAGTGAGTGATCTGATTTCAGAGTGATTGAAAGGTTGAGACGTTGAGGCTCGCTTCGCTCGCTGTTTAAGAGTTCATGAGTTCATGGGCTCATGAGTTCAGAAGTTCAAAGGTTCAGACGTTGAGAGGTTGAGACGTTGAGACGTT
>NPIE01027927.1_pt1 | contig 26988 bp, 24 predicted proteins | sample 8637661 | NCBI WGS metagenome assembly NPIE01 (sample SAMN07420842, study PRJNA396082) | bioreactor metagenome | isolation source: sample BA12 brine-fed electro-methanogenic bioreactor BA | place: Japan: Kochi | collected 2016-12-09 | reverse complement strand
CTGAAGTTGTTAAGGGTCGACTATATAGTCCGTTTTGATCCAGATTTGCTCACCATTCTTCTTTTTCTCCCTTGTAATATAATTGTCAACTCTATGATGTTTTTTAAGTTTGCGGATCATCTTTGCCCGGTCCTTCTTTTGAACGTAAAAATCCATTACCGGAACTTTCATAAACTCAATTACATCATTGTATCCGTATATCTCAGCCATGGCTTGATTACCCAGGAGGATCTCCCCTGCAGGTGTTGAACGGAAAGCAGCCACTGTAAGGTTTTCGTAAAGGGACCTGAGCATTGCCAGTTCTGTTGACTCAGCTTCGACATAGGATTTTTGCCTTGTCTCTGTTCCGGAAAGTTCAACAATCATTTCGATCAATTGATCCTTTTTCAACCTGGCGTATTTCCTTTTAAGATCTTCTGTGTTTTTCATCCTGTATAAAGTATTTACCAGCAGTGTTCCGATTAATATCAGTTATTTTTCTTCAATTTTTCTTTCAGGATGGCAAGCTCTTCCTTTAACTCATTGATCCTGAACTCCCGGCCAATAAACAACTCATTAAAATGTGCCAGTTCCTTGTTTTTATCCTGCAGGTCTTTGTTGGCCAATTCAAGCTCTTTTGTTCTTTCCTTTACGAGTTCCTCAAGCTTTTCTTTGTGCTTCTGCAATTCGTTTTCCGCCTTCTTTAAGTCCGTTACGTCCATAACAGTAGATACCATTGTGTTTTGTTCAAGTATGGGAATGTTAACCGAGTTCACAATTTTTCTTTCTCCATTCTTCGTTGTTGGCATGACGTTCTCCCAATGCATGCGATCGGGATCTTCGCTTGCAATATCAGCAATTACCTGTTGCATGATCTTTTCGCGGTACTCTTTATCAGGATAAGCTTTGAGGAAGAACTGTTCAATATCTTTCATTTCCTCTTTTGGCCAGCCATAAATCTCTTCAAATTTATCATTGATATAAGTAGCTGTTCCCTCATTAAATTTATTGAGTGCAATACCAATGGGAAGACGGTCCAGGATGGTTTGTACAAAATCATTGCGTTTCTGCAATTCCGTTTGTATTTCTTTGAGCGCGGCATTCTCACGAGAAAAACCAACCAGTTCTCTTACGTCACCTTTGTCATCCTTTATGGACGAAAGAGATAAGAGTGAGGGAACTTCCTTTCCGCTTTTATGAAGCAGATTCAATTCGATATTTTCTATCTTATCGCCCTTAATAAGTTGATCGATCAGCCCCTTCAGTTTTATCCTGTCATTCTCCTTATAGAGCATATTGATCCTTTTGCCAATAACTTCATCGGCCTGGTAGCCATAGATTTTTTCAGATCCTTCATTCCATGTCAGGATCTCACCTTTAAGGTCGGTTGTGATTATCCCATCTGTTGTGGAGTTGATGATTTCGGCCTTTTGCTTCAGAGTTTCCTCAGCTTTTTTGCGATCTGTAATATCCTCGAAAGTAGTAGCGAAATAACCTCTTTGGGGTGAGTAAACATCGATGTGAAACCAGCGTCCGACCGATCTGCTATATTCTTCAAAGTTTCGGGCTTTACCAGTCTGAGCCACCTCACCATAGATCTCCAGCCAATTGGCAGGATCACTTTCAGTACCCGGAAGAACCTGGGTTACTCTTTTGCCAATAACATCTGCTGCCTTCAATCCAAGATGTCGCTCAAATGCCTTGTTAACATCGAGGAACACATAGTCTACCACCTTATTATTTTTGTCAGTAATGATTTTGTGATAGGCGAACCCGCTGCTCATATGGTCAAACAATCCCTGTAAAAGGTTTTTGCTTTCTCTGAGTTCATTCTCAACTTTCTTTATACCCGTCAAATCGGTATGGGTGCCAAGCATTCTCAGGGGTTTACCATTTTGGTCAAAAGAAACGATTTCACCATGGGATAAGATCCATTTCCACTTATTTCCCGCAGTGCGCTGCCTGAACTCAACATGATACTTTTCAATTTTTCCCTTGATATAATCATGGTATTCCCTGGCCACCCTTTCCCTGTCGTCAGGATGAAGTCGTTCTATCCAATTCTGGTTTGTTTCATGAAAGTCTTCGGGATTATAGCCCAGCATGCTTGCATATTCTTCATTGACAATAGTTTCACCGCTTTGAACATTCAGATCATAAATACCCTGCCTGGCAGATTTCAAAGCAAGCGCCAGTCTTTCTTCACTTTCCTTAAGTGCCAGTTCAGCTTTCTTTTGCCGGCTAATATTCAGTGAAACAATTTGCACCCCGCGAGCATTGCCAATCGCATCATTTATCCTGGAGTAAATTGAAATAAACCAAAGCTCCCTGCCTGCAAAGTGTATTTTATCGTAATATTCCTTGTCTTTTCCGGAATCAACCGCATCTTTTATCCTGCCAAGGTATTTATCGGCTTCCTCTTTGGTAAAAAGATCATGCAATGATTTATTAACAAAATCCCCGGGTTTACCTCCCAGATTCTCTGCGGCCTTTTCATTGAAAAAAATCAGTTTTCCATTCAGATCATAATACCCCAGTCCAATGCCCATTTTTGTGAGTAAGAGGCGCTGCTGCTCTTCATTTTTAATCAACTTTTCTTCGGCATTTATCTTGTCTACAAAAACCGCCACCATCTTAATAAAAGCTTCAATGAGCAAGAAGTTAATCTCAGCACAACCCGATTTCTGGATCAGGGTAATATTTGCATAATGGTTATCATTGTGATGAATTCCTGCGCAATAAATATGCTCGATTGAAAAAAGCTTCTTCAACATGTTTCCAGCCTTGCTACTTATCTTTTTATTGAGCAGTTCGGGAAAATTAATATCCAGTTCAACAAAACGGGAGGAAGCCAGTGAATCAGCATATTTGGGATTGACTTCGCCCCGGATATTTCTGATATCAAAACCCAGCAAATGCCTGACTTTCTCATATTTGTTTCCAATACCCTTGACAAGTCTCAGCTTCCAGCTTTGCATTCTTGCATCCACATCTGCAATGGTAATGATCGCACTGCCTTGTAGCAATTGAAAAATACTCTCCGCTGCAAATTCGTAGATTTCCTGCTCATTTTCCAATGACTGCATGATTGAAATCTTTTCATTCAGGAAAGCCAGATCATCCGGGTTTTGTGCTTGACTGACTGCTATATTTTCATTCGTTTCCATTGATTTACTTTGTTGTTATGAAATGATTTGCTATTGGGTATTCCAATCAGCGTTTTCCACTTTTTATTTCAAGGTCCTTCACTTTCTCCCTGAGCTCTTTGATCCTGAATTCGCGACCCACAAATAATTTATTCATTCTTTCAAGTTGTTTGTTTTTCTGCTCAATTTCTGTAGTTCTTTCTTTAACGAGTTCCTCGAGGTGTTTCCTGTGCTTGTCCAATTCCTCCTGCATTTCCACATCCCGGGTAACATCACGCAATATACTGATCATCCCGCTAATCTTTCCATCAGAATCATGTACGGAAGAGGACACCACTTCTCCTATAAAGCTTCCACCTTTTGAATCGATCATATTGTAATCATTGCTCCCCGGTTGTTTCCCGCTGATAATCTCCTGCACATTTCTTTTTGCTCGATTGTGATCAACCTGATCGATCCAATCCAGCACATGGGTTCCAATTATTTTCTCCGCACTGGTTTTAAACAGCTTTTCCATATTGGGCGAAACGAAGCTGATCACCCCATCCTGTTTGGCGAAGGTAATTGCATCGGGATTGGCATTGACGAGTGACTGGTACATAGCCCGACTTTCCCTCAGGGCCTTTTCAGCCTCCTTGCGTTTGGTGATATCGGTAAGTGCGCCAACAATGGATACCGTCTTCCCATTTTTAACCAGCGGGGCTTCCCGAACCTCTACCCACACTTTCCTCCCCGATTTTTGCACCAGTTCCAGTTCATATGTATCCTGCGGTTTTCCCGTTTCTATGGCTTTCATGGTTTTCCTGAAGCCAAGTTCATTTACCGGATGATCCGAAGCAACCTCAGTCCATTTTATCTTTAATTCTTCCGGTGAATAGCCCAGAACTTTCTTCGACTGCGGGCTGACGTAGGTAATCATATGATCCGGTGTATGACTGTAAAACATATTGGTACTGTGCTCAATAATATTGCGGAGCTTTTCTTCACTTTCCTTAAGATTTTTGAGTGCAAAGTGTTTTTCTGTAATATCTTCAAAAACAACGCAGAACCTATTCTGTGATTCCCATGGCCGATATACATTGCAGTGATATAGCTTATTTGTTGGAGCATGAAACAAATCAAAGATCTGGGTTTCACCCGTAACAGCCGTGTGTCCGTACCGCTTGATCCATTCCGGTTCTGTTTCCGGCCACACTTCGTGGACGGTTTTCCCCTTAACATCTTCATGCTTCACTCCGGTGATCTGCTCATAGGCATCATTGATATAAACAAATCTGTAGCTTACAAAATTTCCCTTCTCATCAAAAACCGAATCAAAGATCACAAATGCATTGAGCATGCTTTTCAATATCCATTCCCGCTCATCCAAACTTTGTTTTAGTTTATTTTCCGCTTCTATCTGCTTTGTAATATCACGATGAATGCCAAGAAACAACAATGGATTTCCTTTTTCATCACGGTACAGAATGGTTCCAACCGAAGAAATCCAAACATAATGGCCCTTTTTGTGTTTCATACGAAAGACCACACCATAGGCATCTGTTTCCCCTTGAAGATAAGCCTTAAGCAATTTGTCCACATTTGGGCGGTCTTCCGGATGTATTTGGTCGATCCACCATTGTCCTGAATATTCTTTCATTCTTGTAGAATACCCCAGCATTTTCAGGGCAACTGCATCCATTCTAAATTTTCCGGTCGCCAGGTTCCATTCCCAAACACCTTCACCTGCGCTTTCCAGGGCAAGCTTTAATTTTTCCTCACTTTCTTTCAGTGCCATTTCGGCTTTTTTACGGTCTGATATGTCAACATGGGTCCCTACCATCCTGACAGCCTTGCCTTCACTATTAAAAGCCGCTTCGGCCCTTGACAATACATCTACCCAGTGACCCTTTTTATGTTTCATTTTAAATTCCATTTCAAAACGCTCACGCTTTCCGGATATATGTTCTTCCAGCCTCTTCCAGGATTCTTTTACATCTGCGGGATGGGTGAGATCTTCCCAAACGGAAAAATCATCCGGAAGTTCATCCTCCCGGTAACCCAGCATGCTTTTCCATCTGGGTGAATAATAAATCGTATTGGTTTCGATATTCCAGTCAAAAAGTCCATCATTTGCAGCCTTCATTGCAAGGTTAAAACGTTCATCGCTTTCCATAAGGGCTTTTTCAAAATTGACCCTTTCAACAATCTCACCAATCAGTTGTGCCGAAGTTGCCAGTCTTTCCTTTGCCACATCAATGATAAAGGCAGGGCGGGTTTCATAACTTTCAGATTTTGTCTTCAGGCTTTCAAACGAGACTTTATACTTTTCAGCAATTCTTTTCAATGCTGCATCCTCCCTGGGGGGGTCCCCATATCCGAAATTGATCGAACCGATTACCTCTTTATTGGCATAAATTGGAATGGCATAAATATGCAGCCCTCCCGCACATTCAATATCAACAGCCTTCTTTTTTTCCATGCATTGCAAAGAAGCATCCTGCCAGCAGGATTCATGACAATGCCATTTTCCGGAATCAAGCGCTTTCTTATTGCTGCAGCCCTTACAAAGATTTCTGGAAGCTTCATCCAGAAAGCTGCACCAGTCAGATGAAAAAATCCCCACTGCATAATCTCCATTTGTCTCATAAACTGCTGCGGAAGTTTCCAGCAAATCAAGGTAATCGGAAACGATTTCATTCAACATTTCTTCACCAACAGCATCAAGAATGGTACGCTTTGTATTTAGCTTACTCAAATCGCCATATGCCGGAATATTTGGCTTCTTTCTATTTGACTTGGGATTGAGCAGCCATTCGATCTTTTTAAGTTCCTGCTCGGCCAGGTGTTTTTCTGTAATATCTTCCCCGGAGCTCAAGGTTCCGGTAATCCTGCCTTTTGCATCCCTCAACTGGCTGTTGTGCCAGGCGATCCATCTTTTTTCACCATTGTGGGAAACAACATAGTTTTCAACATACTCCAGTTGATCCAGTTTTCCTTGCATGATTTCCCTGAATACTTGTTTCACCTCCCGGATGTTGTCTTTTGGCAGGAAATGATCAAACCAGTTCTTGCCAATAATATCTTCAACATTCCTGCCCAGAACTTCAGCTGCTCTTTTGTTTGCCAGTGTCACCTTTCCATTATCATCAATCATAATGAACATGACACCCGCAATATCCAGGTAATGCTGTGCCCTGTTCTTTTCATCTTCAAGTTTTTTATTGGTTTCCAGGATTATTTCATTCCGTTCCACCAGTTCCTCGTTCTGGGTCTGCAATTCTTCATTCTGAGCGGCAATTTCTTCATTTTTCCTTTGAATGATCTGGCTCGCCTCCTTTTGGTCTGTGATATCCCGCCAAACAGTATATATACTTTTTGGGCTGGTACCCGGTAGAAAAGTCAGGGCAACATCAATCCACCTTTCTTCCTGGTTTTTATCAATATGGATCCATTCAAAACGATGATAGCCTTTCTGAATGGCCTTCTGGATCATGCTTATGGATTTTTTTTCCGAAGACATGCCGTCGGCCTGCATGGCTGGAGATATCTCCCAGGGCATTTTTCCTTTTATCTCGGCCTCTTTTTGCATACCAAGAAAATCCAGGGCGGCCTTGTTTGCCTGGACAAAGCTGTTTCCCTGTATGATGAGACAGGGGTCGGTGGATTCTTCAAAAAGCAAACGGTATTTTTCTTCGCTTCTCAGCACTTTTTCATTCAGTTCTTCAAGCTCTTCATTGGTTTGCCTTAGTTCTTCGTTGATCGTCTGAAATTCCTGATTCTGCTGATCAAGCTTTATGTTCTGCTGACGGATCTCCAGGTTTTTTTCCTGTATCTTTTCCTCAGCCACTTTTCGTTCGGTAATCACCTGGAAATAGACTGCAATCCCCCCGTTGCTCGGATATATTCTCACCTCATACCAGTTGGCATATGGTTCTTCTCCAAAAAATGTCTCGAAGGATCGAAAACTTTTATTTTCCAGGGCTTTCCGGTATTCTTTTTCAAAAACGGAACCCTTTGCTTCCGGAAAGGCATCAAAGATCATTTCTCCCTGCACATCTTTCCACTTTCTTCCCAGCATCCCCTCTGCGGCTTTATTGAAATATCGAAATTTCAATTCTTTGTCCAGTGCAAAAAAACCATCACTGATACTGGAGAGAATTTCACCCCTTTGTTCCGAAAGGCGGCTGATTTCCTGCTCCTTTGCCACTCTGTCACTCACATCCCTGCTAACCCCGATGATCGCTTTTAAATCTCCATGCTCATCCAATACAGGTGTATTTGACACATGAGCAATAAACGCCCGCTTGTTTTTGTCTCTGACTTTAAAGTCCCCCGCCCATGAATTACCCTTGAGCAGTGAGCTCATAATTTCATTGGCCTGCTCCCGGGAAGTTGTTGAAGGGGTCAGTTTGACAATATCTTTTCCAAGAGCTTCATTTTCTGACCACCCGTAAAGTTCTTCAGCTGATTTACTCCAGTAAATGACTTTGCCTTTGGAGTCTGTAACAATGACAGCCTCTTCAAGCGATTCGAGCATTTTGGCCTGGAAGAAGATCCGCTCGTTCTTTGCTGTTTCTTCTGTGATATCTTTGATGGTCAGGAGAATTTCATCATACGCTCCAATCTGATGTTGTTTAACATTAATTCTGGCCATGATCTGCCCACCCTCCGGTAGCTTCAATTGGGCGTTGAATTCACAGGGTTCTTTATCTTTCAGGGTCTTTTGTAAATACAGATATCCCTTCTGATGATCCTCTTCATGAAACAGCGCATCAAATTTCTGGGAGATAAATGAACTCCTGTCTCTTCTTAAAATCTGAATTGCCGTCAGATTTACATTGGTAATCCTCAGGGAGCGATCAAGGGTAAAGATTCCGTGGGTTGAAAACTCAAACAAATCATTGAATTTCTTTCTTTCTATGCGTTGTTCTTCCTCAGCTTTTACCAGCTCCTCATTTTGGAGATCCAATTCAATCTGATAAACATTGAGTTCTTCGATCAGGTGCTCTAGATCATCTGCATACTTCTGAATGTTATCCGCATCTTTTCTTTTTTGATACAGTTCTTCAGCCCGTTTCCTGAGCTGATTGGTCTTGCTTGAAGGCATACTTTATGTATTTAATTCATATAATCCCAAATCCCCCGAATTCAATATCACGTAAATACTGATATTCAAATATAAACATTTGTTCAAGAAAAAGAAATAGGTGATTTACCTAATTTAATCAGATATGATCAGGTACGATACATAAAGCTTAATAAAATAATCAGGTAAAAGAAAGCAGCACTGAATCAGCCCTGGGTATCCATTTTACGCACCATCAATTGTCCGTTTATATAGTCTTTTACGATGACGGTGGATCCTTTATCAATAAAACCAGAGAGGGCGGTGGCATCATATACTTCCTCATCGATCAGGACTTTACCTGAGGGCCGCAGTACAGTTTTGGCTATCCCTTCTTTCCCGATCACAGAAACATAAAGCTTATCAGAAAAGGTAAACCCATCTTCTTTTTTCTGTACATCTGCCAGGGCCAGGTTGCCAAAAGCTGTAGTAGTGAGCATTTTCCGGGTGGCAAACAAAGCTCCGATGATGGCCAGGAAGATGGAAATGATCACCAGGAAGAAAGCCTTGACGATCTCATTAAAAGGAACATTGGAAAAATCAAAGCCCACATTGCCCACCAGGCTCAAGGCAAGGGCCATCACCAGCAAAGTAATCCCCGTGATCCCCGGAATTCCGAAACCGGGAATTGCAAAGATTTCCACGGCAATAAGCACCAGGCCAACAATAAAAATAATGATCTCCCAGTTCGCGGCAAGACCCTCAATATAAAGGGGGGCAAAATACAAGAGGGCAGCTATGACTGCTGCCGCTGTTGGGAACCCAAGACCGGGACTCTGTAATTCAAAATAGATCCCTCCGATGATGATCATGATCAGGATACCGCTGATCACCGGGCTGATCAAAAAACTGATTATTTTATCAATACCTGAAATGTGTTGTTCAATAATTTCGTAATCTTCAATACCTGCTTCTGCCAGTACTTCTCTGATATTCTCAGCCTCTCCCTCACAAAATCCATATTTAATTGCCTCCGAGGTTGTAAAGGTCAGCACCTTCCCCGAGTCGATCACATTGGGAATGGCAATCCTGGGGTCGACCATTGCCTGGGCGATTTCGGGGTCCCTCCCGGTGGCCTCTGCTGTGGACCGCATCATGGAACGCATGTATGACTGGTACTTGTCGGGCAAGGCCTCCCCTGTCTGGTTCACAACAGTTGCCGCACCAATGCTTCCGCCCTTCCGCATATAGATGCTGTCGCAGGCGATTGAGATCAAAGCTCCGGCAGAAGCCGCATTGTTATCAATGAAGACATATACCGGGATCTCCGATTGTAATATTTTTGTCCTGATACTGTCGGCTGACTCCAGCATTCCACCATAGGTATTCATATGGATAAGTACCAGGTCGGCACTGGTATCGATGGCCTGCTCAAATGCTTTCTGCGTCATCCGCCAAACAGGCGGAGCGATCTCTTCCTTGATATCGAATTTAAATATCCTGGTTTTTTTTCCCTCCTGTGGCTTAGCACTCATTCCGAGCAGGAAAAAGCTAATCAATAATATCAAGTATTTTTTCATCGGATCCTGATTGATTGTGCAAAGATACAATTACTGCTGTTCATGCATTTTGTTGTACAAATTTTTCCAGGCCCTGCTTTTCCAGTATTTACGGGTCCAATATTTTCCCCATCGTATATTGGTCCAGGCCCTTTCATGCAGGTAATAGAAAATGAGTTTGGCGATCACCTCCAAGAGGGTGATATAAGAAGCATTCTCAAATACCTCGTTCAGGCTTTGATCGGTATACCTTCTGAACAGAACAAATACGATCAGGAAAGTAGTCAGTGAAGCAATAATACGCCAGCTGATGGCCTTCATGATCGATCTTACGGGAGAGTCTTTGTATGGTCCGTGTACTTCGGTTTGTTTTATTTCGGGCATGCCTGAACGCTTGTCATAACAATAATAACTTTCTCAAAATTATTCAAAACAATTTCTGACGATATTCAGAAAAGGGGTAAAAAGGTTTGCATTGGTTGCAATGATCTCCTGTCCGAACACATAATTGCTCCCGCCGGAAAAATCAGACACCCTGCCTCCTGCCTGCTGCACAATAAAGGCACCTGCTGCAACATCCCAGGGATGCAGGCCATATTCATAGAAACCGTCAAAGCGGCCACAGGCTACGTAAGCCAGGTCCAGGGCAGCCGATCCCAGCCTGCGCACACCCCGGCTTTCCCTCATCATTTGTTTGAAAATTGCCAGGTAATTGTCGATGCGGCTGTAATCGGAATACGGAAAACCCGTGGCGAAAAGAGAACTTTCGAGATCTGATTTGCCGGAAACACTGATCTCATTTCTGTTTAGATAGGCAGGACTGCCCTCCCAGGCATAAAAGCATTCCTGGGTATTGATCTCATATACCATCCCCATAACAATTTTGTTTTTATACTCCAGGGCAATGCTGATACAGAAGAGGGGGATTCCCTGAATAAAGTTGGTAGTACCATCCAAGGGATCGATGATCCAGTTGTATTCATCTGATTTTTCCAGCTCCCTGTTTTCCTCAACCATGAATCCCGATCCGGGAATCAGTCGGCCCAGTTCGGAAACAAGCCGCTTTTCGGCTTCAATATCCACATAGGTAACATAATCATGCGAACCCTTTTCTTTTACATCCCGGGCCTGAATCTTATTCAGCTCATCACGAATATAGGCCCCGGTCGCCCTTGCCAGGTTTTTAACCTGTGTGCTGATCAGTTGATAGTTCATCGTTCTTCCTTTTTTGTTTCAATTTCTTTCCACGCTTCCAGCTGTAAAAGATACCCAATATTCCCAGAATAACCAAAACCACCGATATGATCTCTGCCTGAGTGATCTCCATATCCCAGATATGATATTGCGTATTGACCCGGATCTTTTCGATCAGAAAGCGCTCTACACCATTGAATACAAGATAAATAGCAAAAAGCATGCCTGCATAAGGCAGTTTCTTCCTGATGGCCCAGAGGAAGGCAAATATCAGCAAGCTCATGGTGGTTTCATAAATGGGTGTTGGAAATACTGTTTCGGCAAGCTTGTAGCAGTAATCCCCGCTGCAGCCGGGAATGGGGATCCCTTCCCGCAAAACATTGTGGGGATAATCATAGGCCCAGGCCCAGTCGGGCAGCCAGGATAGCCAATCCGGTTTTGGATTGGTGTTTACGATGCCCCAGTCACCATCACCCGACATCTGGCATCCGATACGTCCAACCCCATACGCCAGGATCAGGGAGGGCGCAACACTGTCAGCCATATTCAGCCAGTGGATCCTGTTTTTTGTACCATAAATACCTACTGCAAAAGCAGCGACAATAAGTCCTCCATAAAAAGTCAATCCGCTGAAAGAAAAAAGAGAGCCAATTGGATCTGCAATGAATTCATTCCAGTTTTCCAGCTGGTGAAAGATCTTCGCACCAATGATACCTGCAATGGCTGCAAGCAAGATGACCGATCCGGTCAATTCGTAAGGATGAACAAGTTCCTCAACTTCCCTGGGCTCATCAAGTTTTTCCCTGTTCCTTTTCCACCAGGTGTAAAAACTACTGGCAATACCAAAGACGATCCCGCCTACCCAGCTACCTTCCATACTGAAGAGAAAATCCTGGGGATTGCTCACAAAAAAAGAATAATTGAAAATGGCTCCGATGAATTTCAGGCCGACCAGGAAGGCAATTACAAAGGACACAACAAGATCGTAAACCGAAGCCGGTCGTCCGATAATGCGTGTTTTTCTTTGTGGAAGGAGGATGCCGATTTTTTCTTTCCTTTTCAATTCAAGAAAAAGCAGATACCCGGCTAGCAAGAATGCCAGTGCAACAAAAAAACCATAGGTCTGCACAGGCAGCTTGATACTTGTTCCGAATAAATCATTGATCAGGTCACTCAGTCTGGGATACATAACATTCGTTTAAACAGGATTACCGGCCAATAAAACACATGTCCGTTCCGGAAGGATAAAATTAGGAAATTTTTGGGTGCCTCCGGTCAGGATTATGGATTAATAGCAGTTTTTAAAATGAAAAACACCCCTTGTTTTTCTAAAGCATTTCCGTTTCACCCGGGTAGTTAATACGTAGTTTAAACGTAGTTCATACGTAAATTTTCGATTGAAGTACGTTTAAAATACGTTGGAAATATAGCGTGTACCTTGTGTGAGCGTGGTGCAATTCAGGTATTGTTCAATTTATAATTATGGTTTACACCCTTATCACTTACTGTATTTTTGCAAGATGATCCCGCTAACCACGAACAAAAGACCGATGATGGTTGACAGGAGGATGATCTCCCCAACAGCAAAGCGGATAAAGAAAAGGGCAATGAAGGGGCTCAGATAAACCAGGTTGCTGATCTTGGCAGTACTTTTTGAAAGGCGCAGGGCAGTTAGCCAGATCACAAAGGTAATGCCCATCTCAAAGGCACCGATATACATAGCACCCAGCAGGCCCCATGAGCCGGGTAGTTGGATATCAGAAAAAAGCAGGTTAATAATCAAGATATATAAGAATCCAAAGGAAATATTCCAGAAGATCTTTACATTTTCATCCCGTTTATCTCTCACATTCAGGAGGAAAAACAGGGCCCAGAAAACAGCGCTGCCCACAGCAAGGATCACCCCGAGGGTATCTGTAAATTGAAAAGATAACACATCCCCATGGGTGGAAATGATGATGATGCCAAGAAAGGATACAAAAATGGCCAGTATGCTGAGCCAGCTGATCTTCTGTTTCAGCAGGGGAATGCTGAACAGCACAAGCACTACCGGCCAGATGTAGTTAAGCGTTCCTGCCTCCTGTGCGGGAAGCAATTCATAAGCCCTGAATAAAACGACGTAATAAAGGAACGGGTTTAACAAACCCAGCAATGCTGAATTCCGCAAATCTTTTAGCCTGGTTTGTTTCAGAAGCGGAACTTTTCCGTTCAACAGCAGAAGCGCAAACAGCACAATGATAGAAAAAAACGAAGAAAAAAGCAGCAAATTCAGCGGATCGGTATAACGCAAGGTGATCTTGAAAGCCGAACTCATGGTCGACCAGAACAATATAGCTGTAAGGGCCAGCAAGTAGGCCTTGGTCTGTTGTTTCATACGGTCATTTGATCACGGCCCAGTCGGGCAGTACATTTAAATCGATGTCAAAGATATGGGTTCCGTAGTAATACGTAAACAGGCTGATCAGTATTGCACCCAGAATATTCAGGATCAATCCGGTGCGTGCCATTTGTGAAATTTTCAGGCGCTCAGTTCCAAAAACAATGGCATTGGGAGGCGTAGCCACCGGTAACATAAAGGCCATGGAACCCGAAAGTGTTGCAGGTATCATCAGTAAGAGGGGGTTGATTTCTGTGGATACGGAAATGCCTGCCAGGATGGGCAGCAGCATCTCCGTAGTGGCGGTATTGCTGGTTAATTCTGTTAGGAATGTCATCATGATGGCGATCATAAAAATGATGATCATGGGATGAATTCCACCAATCCAGCTAAGCTGTTCCCCAAACCATATCGAAAGGCCTGATTCCTTAAAGCCGGAAGCAAGGGCAAAGCCACCCCCAAAAAGGAGTACAATATTCCACGGAAGCCTGGTTGCAGTCTCCCAATCCATCAGAAAACCGCCCTTTGCACCTGAAGCAGGAATAAAGAAAAGGGGTATCGACATCATGATGGCCACGGTTCCATCATTGATGAAATCCGAAGCGGGAAAAAGGGAAGACCATCCGGGAATTGTAAAATTGCCGATCAGGATATCGGCCCGGGACAGCCAGAGGAGCGCCAGCAGAAAAAAATCAGCCAGAATAATCTTTTCCTCCGGACCCACCGGGCCAAGTGCACGGTATTGCATCCTGAAGCTTTTGTTATCGGCCTGTTTCCACTTTTCGGATTTGGGCCGAAACAAGAAGTAAAGATAAACCCAAACGATGATGATCAGTAATATGCTCAGCGGCAAAGCAAAGAAAAACCATTGCGCAAAAGATATTTCGGGCGCTGCCGGAAACATGATCTGGAATATCCTGGCAAAGGAAAGATTGGGGGGGGGTACCCACAAGGGTTGCCACACCACCGATGGAAGCACTGTATGCAACACCCAGCAACAGTCCTATGCTGTATCGCGAAACATCTTTTTTACCAATGCTCTCCTCAAGCTTTGCAATGATGGATATCAGGATGGGGATCATCATCATGGTGGTTGCGGTGTTGGATATCCACATCGAAAGAAAAGCAGTGGCTCCCATAAAACCCAGGAGTATTCTGCCCGGGCCAATCCCGGTGTACATCAGTATCTTGAGGGCGATTCTTTTGTGCAGATCCCATTTCTGCATGGCAAGCGCCACAATAAATCCACCCAGGAAAAGAAAGATCACATGATTGAAATAAGTGGATGAAACCGCCTTGCCATCCATAACTCCAAGCAAGGGGAAAAGTACAACAGGCAGCAAAGAGGTTACAGCCAGGGGAACAGCCTCACTGATCCACCAGATCGCCATCCAGAGGGCGCATGCCAGGGTATATGTGACAAGGGGATGCCCCGGTGAAAGATCGACAAAGACAAGAAGCAAAACAAAAACAAACGGACCAGAAGCAATGGCAATTAACTTTTTAAAACCAACAAAAGCTTTGGCAGAAGAAGCCTCTTTCATAAGGGTCAGATTTATCCAGTCTTAAATTTGAAGCAAGTTAGGAATATCCTTTCAGGCCCACAAATAATATTTTACTTTTATAGATGTTTTATCACTTAAGATATTGATATTTTATATTTTTGCAGGCCTTAAAAAAAATGAGATATGGAGAAACTGGCAGTAGTAGCTCTGGGCGGCAATGCATTGCTGGAAGCCGGGCAAAAAGGAACCATTGACGAGCAGGAAGATAATGCATACAAAACAGCAGAACGGCTCCTGGTATTGCTAAAGCGGGGATACAACATCGTAATCACCCATGGTAACGGACCGCAGGTTGGCAACATCATGCTGGCGAACAATGCCGGAAACAAATTGTTCAACATACCTGAAATGCCGCTGGATATCTGTGTGGCCTATTCACAGGGATTTATCGGATATATCATCGAACAACAATTGAGAAATGTGCTTAAAGCCAACGATATGGACCGGGACATCATTTCCATTATTACCCAGGTACTGGTAAACAAAGACGACCCGGCTTTTAAAAATCCCACCAAACCGGTTGGCCCCTATTATACCCAGGAAGAAGCTGAAAAGATCACCGAAGAAAGCGGTGCCCGTTTTGCAAAAGATCCGAAAGGAAGAGGCTTCAGGAAGGTGGTTCCTTCTCCAAAACCCCTGGTTGTTTCCAATACAAAATCCATTGAAAAGATCTCCAGGGAAGGCCATATTGTAATCGCAGTAGGTGGTGGCGGAATCCCGGCTTTCTACGTGGAAGAGAATAAATTACAGGGAATTGATGCAGTGATCGACAAGGATCTTGCAAGCGCCCTGCTGGCCCAGAAGATTAATGCTGACAAGCTATTTATCCTGACAGATGTACCCAAGGTTTGCCTGAATTTCAACACACCCAAAGAAGAACAGATCGACCGCATGAGCATTGCCGAAGCCCGCAAGTATCTGGAAGAAGGCCAGTTCAGTGAAGGAAGCATGGCTCCCAAGGTCAGGGCTGCGATCAATTTTGTAGAAAATACCGGCAAGGATACCATCATCACCAAAACCACCTTGCTGGGTGTGGATGACGGGGGTACACGGGTTGTGATGGTATAGCGGTTGTTTGGTGTTTGGTGTTTGGTGTTTGTTGTTTGGTGTTTCAATTAAAACAATAAAAATCCCTATTTTTGCGCCAAAGAAAGAAAATGGCCCTCATACATTCATTCGAAAAGAGCGGAAATTATTTATTCAGGCACCGGGGTGAGATTCCGGTACTATTGATCATACTGGCCATCCCCGTTATTTTGCTAACGCCTTATGGTGATTATGGCATGATATACCGGGAAATACTGACCTATGCAGCCATCTTCCTGAGTGCCCTCGGGTTCATTATCAGGGCATATTCAATCGGGACAACGCCCAAAGGGACCTCGGGACGAAACACAGAGAAACAGGTGGCCGAAAGCTTGAACAAGACCGGCATCTATTCGGTCGTAAGACATCCGCTCTACCTGGGTAATTATTTTATGTGGATCGGTATTGTGTTGTTCACCTTCAATGTTTATTTTGCGATCATTGTTTCCCTGGCTTTCTGGTTGTATTACGAAAGGATTATGTTTGCTGAAGAGCGTTTCCTTGAAAAAAAATTCGGTGAAGCTTACATGGCATGGTCCAAAACAGTTCCTGCATTTATCCCATCTTTCAGGAATTATCAAAAAGGGGATATCCGCTTTTCCATGAAATCGGTCTTACGCAGAGAATATTCGGGATTCCTGGCAACTGTGCTTTGCTTTGCTTTTATTGATGTGTTGCGCCATTATCTCCTGACGGAACAGTTTGAATGGCAGAGAACCACGGTATATGTGAGTGCAGCAAGTCTTATCATTACCCTCCTTCTGAGAAGCCTGAAGCATCATACTTCTTTGCTTGACGAGGCCGGCCGGAGCTAAGCTTACACCACCACTTTCCTGATATAATCAGAGTTCAAAAGCGTCAGTATGCCCATATAGTCCATTTTGAAGCTGATGAGGTCGCCTACCTTTTTCTTTTCCTTGTTTTCGCCCAGATCGATCACGATCATGTCTGAGCTGGCTCCTTCAATCGACCAGTTTTTGCGAATAGGCTGAATATAGTTGGTATCAATATCAAGCAATCCAATGTCAAGGATGGCACGATACGAACTCTTACCATAATCATCCTCGTTGATCTCCGGGGTTTCACCCGCCACATTGGTACCAAATTCACCGATCGGCACCTTGGGTTTTTTGGTAAGTTCGATGATCTCTGCATACAGCTTAAACACATCCCCTTTCATGCCTTTGATAATCTTCTCGGTGATCAGGTTTTTGCCATTGTAAAGGGTTTCCCCAACGCGGAAATGATTTACACCCCTGGGAACCAACTTCTTAAAGATCATAGGAATGGTCACCGAGGATCCTCCGGAAACCCAGCGGATCTTCTTATTGAATCTCGATTCGATCAATTGTTTGTAAAGACTCAACTGTATCAGCTTATCATGTGTGGGCATAACGCCATTGAGACAGTTCAGGTTTGCTCCCAGCCCGATCACTTCAAGATTGGGCAGTTCAAAAATTCGCTCATAAAACTCCAAGAGGCGATCTCCCAGCACACCTTCCCGCAAATCGCCCATTTCAACCATGATGATGATCCTGTGCTGCTTCTTTTGCCTGACTGCTTCATCGGAGATCATTTTAATGGTGGAGTACTCTGTATTAAAGCTCACATCAGCCCATTTGACCATGCTCTTGATGCTTCTCTTGGCAGCAGGTTTGATGTATACCGTTTGTACATCGGGATCCATTTGTTTGATTGTTTTCAGATTGCTGATCCTGGAGTCATGGAATTCCCTGATACCCAGATCAAGCAATTCCTGTATATAGATCTTGTTTCCGCACAGCAACTTGCTTACCACCCCCCACTCTATGCTGTTCTTTTCAAACAAATTGTTGAGGTAATTAAAATTGTTCTTCAGGTTGTCCCTGTGCATTTCTATGTAAGCCATGTCGTTATATTTTAACTTGTTACAATTCTTGTTGTATTTGCCGGCAGCCGGGTTAATAACTCATAATTAAGCTGATCACTCATTTGGGTGAAAGAAGAAACCGAAATGGTATGATCCATTTGTTTGCCGATGAGCACCACTTCATCACCCACCTGCACATCCGGCAGATAGGAAATATCAGCAATGAGCATATTCATATTAACCATACCAATCACTGCAACTCTTTGCCCGTGTATCAAAATGGTTCCCGAATTACTCAATGAGCGAGAAAACCCGTGAGCATAACCTACGGGAATCACTGCAATGGTTTTATCTTCAGAAGCGAGATAGGNNGTCGTCCCATAGCTGATAAACTCACCCTGATTCACATCCTTAATGGTCATAACCTTGCTCTTCCAGCTGATCACCCTTTGAAGGGGATCCATCTTTTCTTTTCGATTACTGATAAAATGAATAAAGGTTTCCATGCTTGGCCAAAAACCGTATTGAAGGATACCCACCCGAACCAGGTCCATCCGGGTCCTGGGGTATGTCATGGCAGCTGCAGAACTTGCCACATGCTTCATCCGGGGATTCAATTCTTTTTTCAGGAACCAATTGTATATTTTCTTAAACNNAACCTGCTGAACTGCCTGTTCACACGTACATGGTTGGCAATGCTTTCTGCGCCGGCAAAGTGTGTGCAAAGACCCTGGAAGATCAGGTGTTCTTCATTGTTCTTCATGAGGGTGGCAACCTCGGCCAGTGTTTTCTGCTTAAATCCGGTGCGGTTCATGCCGGTTTCAACTTCAATATGTAGTTTGGCAGGAATTCTCAGTTTGCGTGCTATGTTCAGGGCGGCAATCAGCCGGTCCAGCTCAAACACATAAAAAGCTACATTGTTACGGATAGCCCATTCCAGTTCTTCATCATCAACCCAGCCCATGATCATGACATCCGTGTTTTCAGATTTACAATTGAATACACGGTAAGCTTCATCTGCGCTAAAAACACTGAAATGATCCACACCACAGATCTCTGCCATGGGAACATACTCTTCAATACCATGTCCATAGGCATTTCCTTTTACAACAGAAGAGAATCTGACTTCTCCATTGAAATACCCCTTCAGAAAATCAATATTGTTCTGTAATGCCTTTTGGCTAAGTTCTATGACGGATGTTGTCTTCATTTTGTGCCAGGGTGGTTTAAAAGTTTACTATAGATTCCATAAAACATTTTCACACCATCTTCTATGATCTTATCCGGAAAATCAAAATCGGAATTGTGGAGCTGGGCTTGTTCTTTTCCCGATCCCAGTCCGAACAGTGCACCCGGGTATTTATTTGTAAAATGCCCAAAATCCTCCGACCAGGTGAATGGCTGTTCTCTGTAGGTGAAACTTTGCCTGTTCTCTTTTGCGATCTTTTCCAGCATTTTGACCATTTCCTGGTTGTTGATAGTAGCCGGAAACTCCTCCACATAAGAGAAATCGTATTTCAGGCCATACTTCTCAGCAATATCTGAAGCAATCTGCCTGGTTTCCCGGCTCATGATCTTCATATCATCATTGCGGTAGGTACGCAAGGTTGCCATTACTCTGGCGTCTCCCGGATTGGTTCCGAAAGCTACTTCTCCAAGCAATATGTGTATCAAAGTGATAAGGCTAAAATCATGAAAGACCTCCTCATTTTGTGAAAGCCGGTTGAAGGCCTGAATGATCTCAGCTATCGCAGGCGCTGGATTCAGACCATTTTGGGGTTCTCCCGCATGAGAAGATCTGCCTTGCAGTTTGATGATCATCCCTTTGGATGCGGAAGCAAAATTCTGCTTACGGAGTACAATCTCACCGTGAGCATAACCGGGAAGGTTGTGCAATGCAAAAGCACGATCAACCTGAAGTTTCTCGTATTTGGGGTCCTCAAGTACTTTTGCTGCTCCCTGGCCTGTTTCCTCTTCAGCCTGGTATAATAATATCACACTTCCACTTTTTGGCCTTTCTTTGTGCAGCAACTGTGCCACTCCACTGAGGATTGCCATATGGCCATCATGGCCGCATTTGTGGCCTTTGCCATCATATATGGAACGATACTCCATTTCGTTTACCTCGTGGATGGGCAGTCCGTCCAGGTCGCAACGCAACAAGATCCCGGGCCCTTCTTCACGGCCCCTGTATACTGCTGCTATGCTATTTCCCCCAATGCCATGTATCAATTCATCGGGGGGGTAGGATCCCAGATAATTCATGATCCTTTCCGCCGTTGCACTTTCTTCACCACTAAGCTCAGGATGCCGGTGAAGCTCTCTCCGGAGCTTAACCAACTCGCTTATATTTAACCCATCCATCAAATTAATTCCGTTTTAATCTGTATTCAAGATATTTATTCGTAAAGCCCATTTTTTCGTAAAGAAATCTTGCCGGATTTTCAGGTTCCACATGCAGTTTCACATCCCCTTTGGCTAGTTCGAGGGATTTTTCCATCAGTTTCTTTCCAATACCACTGCCTCTGTGATCCCGGTGAACAGCAATATAAACCAGGATATTAGGCGGGATATACCCGTCCATTCCGGTGCGGTTGAAAACGACTGCACCCAGGATCTCTTCATCCTCCATACCCAGAACAATAAATCCGCCATCCACCGAGGTCTCCTGGAGGGCATAATCAAGGCATTTGGTGATATCTTCAACGCTATCCCCATATTCATCAAGATGCTCATTCAGGAAAACGGCGATCTTCCTTTTTTCAATCATCCCGGCGGGATTCATGGAATTAATAATCTTAAACTTCATATCTTTTTAATTTTCTGTATTTATAAAATAACTGACTGGCAATAAGATAAACCACAAAAGAAGCAGTGATCCCGAATATATTGGGATCGAGCCGGAACGGCAGGGGTATGTCAATGATGATCAGTATAAGGGTGGTGGATCCTCCGATCAGCATGGACAGGAATGCTGCCACAGAGTTTGTATATTTTGACAGAAGGGCAGCCAATACCGGGACAAAAAGACCACTAACCATAAATGCATATGAATACAACATGAGTTCCAGCACCATTTTCATTTTCCATGCGATCAACAGGGCGATGCCACCAATTAAGAAAGCAAGGCCTTTGGACAACATCAGGGTTTTTTTATTATGTATGTTAATCTTTCTGAATTTGCCGATGATATCCGAAAGCAGGTTCCCGGAAGCGGCCATCAGGCAACTGTCGGCTGTTGACAGTATGGCAGAAAAATAGGCCGATAGGATAAGGCCCATCAATCCGAAAGGGAGGATATTTCTTAACAATAAAGGCAAGCCCATTTCGGCATCCATGTCTTCCATGGTTACAAACCCCATATCGACAAACATACCATTTTCAAAAGCCACTCTGGCAAAAAGGCCCAGCAGAACGCCCATAAAGGCCATGATGGGCCATTCAAATATCCCGGCTATATACCATGCACGCCTGGCCTGTTTTTCATCCCGGCTTGCATAGATCCTTTGATAAAGGGTCATTCCCACGAACCATATTGGCACGATGGTTACGAACCAGTTAAGCAGAGATTGCCAGGTAACATTGCCAAGCGACAGGAACTCCGGACCGACTGTAGCTTTGATGGCATCGATTCCACCAATGGCTTCATAGGAGAAGGGTATCCCGATAAAGATCAGTCCTGTCATCAGGATGGCCCACTGCACGCTGTCTGTATAAATCACCGCTTTCAGTCCGCCGAGCACCGTATAGACAATTGCCACAACGCCCATCAGTAAAAGGGCATGGTTCAGGTTCAGGTCGACGAAGGTGGCAGAAGCCAGTTTGGCCCCGGCCAGCAACTGTGAACTGGTAAAACCGATGTAACCGATGGCAGAAATGACCCCTGCAAGCAGTGCCACACGGTGATCGTAGAAAGTCTCAAATATCTGGGGAAAGGTATAAAGCTTCACACTTTTGGAAAGCCTTTTGATCCGTGGGATCAGGATGACTGCGCTAAGCCAGGCACCGATCAGTCCGGTAAACAGCATCCAGCTACCTGCGAGCCCGATGGCGAAACCCAGTCCGCCAAGACCGATAGAAAAGCCACCCCCGACGTCGGTAGCAACGACAGAAAGCCCGATATGCAGGCTGCCCATCTTTCTCCCACCCACATAATAATCATCAATATCTTTGTTCTTCTTATGAAAAAAGAATCCGATTCCCAGCATGACCAGGATATAAACAACAAAAATCGTTAAATCAACAATGTGCATAAATCTTCCTTCCGGGAGCTTCTATTTCATATTGATTTGCAACAGGCCGATGTTTTCGAGCTTGTTGGCATTCAGCACCTGCAGAATCTTATCATAAGTTTCAACCGGAACCACAAGGTTTAACTTACCATCCAGCTTTTCGGCAGCTTCAGAAAGAACGCGGCATTTTTCCACCAGTTCTTCTTCATTGGGTTCATCGGCGATTTCAATTTCAAAGAGGAATTTTCCTTCATGGTGCTGCGCGCTTAAATCCGGACTGTATTCCTTTTTTGTTTCTTTAGAAATAATTTTCTGGGTATCCTCCATGCTCTCCAGCTCGGAACGGAACTTTTTGTATCCCTTGCCTTTCAGGTAATCTGTCAGTGCTTCAAGTATTCTTTTCTTGATCTTTAACATGCCTTAAATTTAAATTTACTTTCTATGCAAACAAAATTACAAAAAAATCATCCTGCCTGGACAACTTTAAAATAACTTTATTCAATAATAGCCAACAATCAATCCTTTTCTTCGGGTTCCTCGATCGAAATAATGGGTTCATCTATTGTGATGATTGAGGAAGCCGAAATATCTTCGATCTCAAGATAGTTCACAAGCATATCCAGCGCTTGATCTATGTGTCTGAGATCCTTATCGGGTAGTTGTTTCAGTTTTCTTGACAACTGGTCATGGATGAGTTCGGGAGAATTTTTCAACATTTTGCTGCCCATGGAGGTAATGCTAACAGGTGTAACCCTTTTATCTTTTCCCTTGGGGAGTCTGGCTACCAGGCCTTTTTTTTCCAGGCGGTTGATGATCCCCGTCATGGTGCTCAGGTTCAGGTTCAGAAAACGGGCCAGACGGGTAACTGTTGACTGGTAGTTCTCTTGCTCTGAAAGATAGGTTAAACAAAGGAGCTGTGGAATACTGACACCATACTCCTTTTGAATCCGTTTACTTTCCAGGTTCAGAGAACGTACAATCTTCCTGATATTGATCAAAACATTTCTGTGAAGCATATAGCAGGTTATAAAATTTGTTTTATCTTGCTCAATACAAAAATAGATCAAAAAAGCCAAATATAGTTCGCATTGAAACGATTTATTATACAAACACATCTTTATGCAGTTTTTTCGATGCTTTTCTGGGGGCTATCCTATATCTGGTCAAAGATCGTATTTGAATATTATTCTCCCCTGACAACCGTAATCCTTCGGCTCCTGCTCTCTTCGGTGATCCTCCTTGCCTATATTACACTGCTCCGCAAAGCCCAAAAAGTGAAAAGGGAACACATTGGGCTGTTTTTTCTTTCAGCCCTTTTCAACCCCTTTCTTTATTTTATGGGTGAAAGTTACGGTCTGCAGCTTGTATCCCCAACGATTAGTGCAGTGATCATTTCCACCATACCTTTATTCACACCCATCATTGCTTATCTATTCTTCCGTGAAAAATTATCCGTGCTCAACATTTTCGGCCTGATCATCTCTTTTTTCGGGATCATGCTGATGTTGATCGGAAAGGATTTTTCATTTAAAGCAGAACCACTTGGGATCCTTTATCTTTTCGGTGGTGTTTTTGCAGCGATTGTTTATACGGTCATCCTTAAAAAACTCACCCGCTACTATTCACCGCTTTGCATCATCACCTATCAGAATATCATCGGGGTGTTTTATTTCCTGCCGTTTTTCCTGTTGTTTCATTACCAGGACTTTATACAGGTAAGGATGGATACAAGACTGATCACTTCACTCCTCCAGCTGGCGATATTTGCTTCCTCCATTGCATTTATTTTTTATACCATTGCTGTGAGAAACCTGGGAATGAGTAAAGCAAACATCTACACCAATTTAATACCTGTAACGTCGGCAATTGCATCCTATTTCATATTGCAAGAGATGTTTGACTTTTATAAGATACTCGGCATACTGGTAGCAATAAGCGGGGTCTTGTTGTCACAGATCAGGAAAATCCGGATTTATAAGCATAACAAAAAAGAAGAAATCAAAATAAAGTGAGATGAAAAAGATAAGCATACTCGGAGCAGGGCTTGTTGGGGGTCCCATGGCAACAGACCTGCACAAAGACCACCAACATGAAATCAGCCTGTATGATCGTGACCCGCAAAAGTTGAAAGGCCCCAAAGCCGAAGGGATTNNCGATTATTTGCCATAAAGCAGATCTGGCTGATCCCGTCACCCTTGCTAAATGCATCCGGGGCGCAGACATTGTTCTGAGTGCAGTACCGGGTTTTATGGGATTCAATACCCTGAAGCAAATCATAGAAGCAGGAAAAGATGTGATCGACATCGCCTTCTTTCCTGAAAATCTTTTTGATCTGGATGAACTGGCCAAAGAGCATGATGTGACCGCAATTTCCGACATTGGGGTGGCACCCGGCATGAGCAATATTCTATCGGCACATGCCGATTCCATGCTTGACCAAACCGACAACATCAGGATTTACGTGGGCGGTCTCCCAAAAACGCGTAGCTGGCCCTGGGAATACAAAGCAGTATTCAGTCCCATCGATGTAATTGAAGAATACACTCGTCCGGCGCGATTTGTTGAAAATGGGAAACTGGTCACCAGGCCAGCCCTTACCGACCCGGAATTGCTTGACTTTGACAAGATCGGAACACTGGAAGCTTTTAACAGCGATGGTCTCCGGAGCCTGATCCACACGATCGACTGCCCCAATATGATCGAAAAGACCCTGCGCTATCCAGGTCATATTGACAAGATCAGGGTACTGAAAGACAGTGGTTTTTTTAATGAGGAGGAGGTGTTGATAAACGGACAAAAGATCCGGCCGATCGATTTCACAACAGGGATTTTGTTTCCCAAATGGAAACTACAGGAAGGAGATCAGGATATCACCATTATGAAGGTCATCGTTGAGGGCAGGAAGGATGGTACAAAAGCTGGGTTTGAGTATCAACTCTACGATGAATATGATCCCGGAAGCGGGGTACACTCAATGGCCAGAACCACAGGTTATACAGCCACCATGGCCGTAAGAATGCTGGCTGAGGGCCTTTTCGACAGGAAAGGGGTCTCAGCGCCCGAATTTATTGGCAGGGACCGGAAATGTGTTGAATTCATCCTGAAGGGTTTAAATGAAAGAGGGATCAAGTACCACGAAAAAATCCTTTCCTGATCATTTTATTCTTTCTTCCTGATCAAATAAGTCGACAACACGGCAACGATCATGGCCACAACAAAGGTCATCATTCTGGCAGAAAGTCCATGATTGGTGGCATTGCGTTTGATGGCTCCTTCGTATTCGGCATAGGAAGCAGTTCCGAGGGCATCCTCAAGGGCTGCATCAAATCTCCCTGAAGAATTAAAACGAATATCCCGCAACTGCTCTACTTTGGCAATCTCACCGGCCGGCATCTTTTCCATTTCCATGCTGGCAATGGTTTCCGCGGTAATTCTAAAATGCTTTTCCATCCCGGTGGAAAACCATGCAATTGTAAAAAGCAAACCGCTGATGATGGTCAACAAGGCGGCCCTGCCGTGGTATCTTTTCCAGAAAAGTGTCAGGATGATCACCACCGAAAAAGTACTTCCGATCCCTGCCCAAACATAGCCTACGATGGTATAGATCATGTCAGATGGTGAAATGTATGCCAGCACCAGGGCAACCACTGCCAGCAGTGCGGTAATGAGGCGTGAATGCATCAATGCTTTTTTCCTTAGGTTGTTTTTGTTAAAGGCCGGTTTGATAATGTTTTCTGACAGCTCGGAAGAGGAAAGGATCAGCAAGGAGTCTGCAGTAGAGATCATTGCAGCGATCGCCCCGGTGATCAGAATGGCAGCTACAATGGGTGGAAAAATTGTCAGAAACACTTCCGGCATAACATATTCCTGGTCAGCCAGGCCATGCGGACCAAAAATGGCTATCCCGATCCAGCCAATACACAGGGCACCAATGTATGCAATGATGGTCCAGACAATCCCGATGTTGCGGGCCTTTTTGGCCTGCCTGGAATCGCTGATGGCCATGAAACGCATACTCAGCTGGGGTTGTCCGCCAAGATAACCAAAGAACCAGGAAAAACCTCCTGCAATAATAATCCCGGCAGAAAACCCCCTGGCCGCTCCCGTAAGAGAAGAATAATCTGTCCCGGCCTGTTCAAGGGCTGTTCCAATGGAATGGGCAAAAACATCGGGATGATCGCTGATATAAATAATCCCGACAATGGGTCCCAGGATGAGGGCCACGATCATAACAATGGCCTGGATGACATCCGTATACACAACGCTCCTGAAACCTCCATAAATAGTATAAGGTACAATGATCACTGCAGTAAGCAACATGCCCAGGTAAGGATCGATACCAAACATGGAATGCAGTGTTTTGCCACCACCCAGAAATTGTGCTCCCACATAAAAGAAAAAGAAGAAAATGATGGTGAGGCTGCCCACAATTCGGATCCACTTCCCGTATTCACCATGCTTCTTTGCAATGAATTCTGTGAAGGTATTTACCTCATATTTTGAAGAAGCATCCCGCAATCTCCAGGCAATCACCGCCCAGGCAGTGATGATTCCGGCCACACAGCCAATGGCGGTCCAGATCTCAGTGAGCCCCGTTGCATAAGCAGCTCCCGGCAATCCCAGCAGCGCCCAGGAAGATTCACCTGTTGCCCGTTCTGAAAGGGCCGCTGCCCAACCTGGCAACTTCCTGCCTGCAATGGCATAGTCTTCATCCGTTTTGACTTTCCTGCCTTGATATAAACCCCAAAGGATCAACAAACTTAGATAAGCGATCATGACGATCAAAATCTGTGTCTGGGCTTCCATATGTTATAAAAATCTGGTTTCGGATATCAAAAATATAAAGATTTTGGAAGTAGAAAATTACATCACCATACAGATTCATAATTCTTTTCAGGATCTGGCCCTTGATCTGGTATAGAAGAAGCAAAGATCCTTCGACAGGCTCAGGATC
>NPIE01004599.1_pt1 | contig 27020 bp, 26 predicted proteins | sample 8637661 | NCBI WGS metagenome assembly NPIE01 (sample SAMN07420842, study PRJNA396082) | bioreactor metagenome | isolation source: sample BA12 brine-fed electro-methanogenic bioreactor BA | place: Japan: Kochi | collected 2016-12-09 | reverse complement strand
ACAAAGAGGAGACTCTCTTGCTCTATACAACTCCATGGAACTCTCCAACCTCGCGACTGTAGTCGACGATTTGATAACGTGGGGTAAGTGGAGCTGGGGGAATACGTGTTTGTTAAATCAAGTTGATAATTTAACAATGCAGGATGGGATTTTTAGGAATGGAAGTTGTGGGTTTGAAAACGATAATTTGGATTCAATCTTTTGTAATAATTTGCTATTTGTAAGAATCATAAGTGATAATAAATTTGCTATACAGTGTAATAACGTTCAAAATGGCATTATAAATAAAAATATATTAATTTATTGTGAAAATGGAATAGGACTAACCAGTATGAGTTGTCCAAATATTCAAAATAATTTAATTATGAATTGTATCAATGGTATTAATGTATCTTGGTATTCTAATCCGGAAATCTATAATAATACAATAAATAATTGCGATAGAGGATTTTACATATTCCGAGATTCATTTCCCTATATACATGACAACATTATAAATGCGAGTAAAGGAATTCTAACGTATCGTTGTATTTCACCCAATGAATTATTTGTAAATTATAATAATATTGATTGCGATTCATATGCTTTTTATATTCAATTTTATAGTAGTGAAATTTCTTCTAATATTAATGCAGAAAATAATTTTTTTTTTACTATAGATAATAATGAAATTCAAGATCTTATTTATGATAAATTTGATATCGATGAACATCTTCAATGGCTTGTGGGAATTGTTGATTATGAACCTTTCTTAACACAAGCCTTAATAAATATTGGAATACAGGAGTGAAAGTGAAAAAAGCATTAATTACTGGGATTACAGGTCAGGACGGATCCTACTTAGCGGAACTATTATTAGAAAAGGGCTATGAAGTGCATGGTATTATACGCCGTGCTTCAACTTTTAATACAAAACGAATTGATCATCTGTATAAAGACCCACATAAGAAAAATGTTAAATTGTTTCTTCATTATGGAGATTTAACAGATAGTAGTAATTTAAATAGAATACTGGAAAAAGTTAAACCTAATGAAATTTATAATTTAGCTGCACAATCTCATGTTGCCGTTTCCTTTGAAGTACCAGAATATACTGCTGAAGTTGATGGAATTGGTGTATTGAGATTTTTAGATGCAATTAAAGAAACCGGAATCAAAACGAAATTCTATCAAGCTTCAACTAGTGAACTATATGGGAAAGTGCAGGAAATACCCCAAGCTGAAAACACTCCTTTTTATCCACGTTCACCTTATGCAGTAGCTAAATTATATGCATATTGGATTGTTAAAAATTATCGAGAAGCTTACAATATCTTTGCTTGTAACGGGATCTTGTTTAATCATGAATCACCGCGTCGTGGTGAAACTTTTGTGACTCGTAAGATCACAAGAGCAGTTGCAAAGATTAAAGAAGGTGTGCAAGATAAACTTTATTTAGGTAATTTAGATGCTAAACGAGACTGGGGTTATGCTAAAGAATATGTTGAAGCAATGTGGCTGATGCTTCAACAAGATAAACCTGAGGATTATGTAATTGCCACTAATGAAACTCATTCTGTAAGAGAATTCACGGAACTTGCCTTTAAACATGTTGGTATTTTTTTGGAATGGAAAGGAAAAGGCATTAACGAAAGGGGCTATGATAATCAAACTGGTAATTGTTTAGTTGAAGTTGATCCAAAATATTTTAGACCAACAGAAGTAGAGCTTTTAATCGGAAATAATTCTAAATCTAAAAAAGATTTAGGTTGGGAACCAACTACGAAATTTGAAAAACTTGTAGAAATAATGGTAGAAGCAGATATGAGTTATCTAAAAAGTTAGAGTGATATCATGAAAAAAAATGCAAAAATATATGTTGCGGGTAATACGGGTTTAGTTGGCTCAGCTATTGTCAGAAGATTAAAAGTGAAAAATTATAATAATTTAATTTTCTCTCCATATCCTGAATATGATCTAAGAGATCAACGGCAAGTGGAGAATTTCTTTAAAAAAGAGAAACCTGAATATGTATTTCTGGCAGCGGCCAAAGTAGGTGGCATTCTGGCTAATGATACATACAAAGCAGAATTTATTTACGACAATATGATGATAGAGTTTAATATTATGCATGCTGCCTATAAATATAAGGTAAAAAAATTATTATTTTTAGGGAGTTCTTGCATATATCCCAAAAACTGTCAGCAACCCATTAAAGAAGAGTTTCTGTTAACCGGTCCTTTAGAACCTACTAATGCGCCCTATGCTATTGCCAAAATCGCCGGTCTTAAAATGTGCGATTATTATCGCCATCAATATGGTTGTGATTTTATTTCAGCTATGCCAACAAATCTTTATGGCCCCAATGATAATTATAATTTAGAAACTTCGCATGTTTTACCAGCAATGCTAAGAAAAATGCATTTGGCAAAATGTTTAGAGAATAATGATTTTGTAGCAATCCGAAAAGATCTGCAAACTCTACCTTTCTCTCTAGAAAAAAAATATAATCATAGTTGGACAGATAATGGCATTCTCAAAATACTAAAATTCATTGGAATCGATTTAGACAATCCAACATTCAAAATTCAAAATTCAAAATTGAATTCAGTTTCTCTAACCCTTTTGGGTTCTGGCTCTCCATATAGAGAATTCCTATATGTTGATGACCTTGCTGATGCACTCTTCTATTTAATGATAAATTATTCCGGCTATGGACACATAAACGTAGGGACAGGAAAAGACATAACCATAAAAAACCTTGCTGAGATGATAAAGATACTTGTTGGATTTAAAGGTACAATTCAATGGGATACTTCTAAGCCTGATGGAACTCCAAGGAAGTTACTTGATGTTACAAAACTTCTTGAACTTGGTTGGAATGATAAGATTAAACTTTTTGAAGGTTTAAGAAAAGTCTATGAGCTATATAAGAAACGATGATATGAAAATCTTAATTACAGGAACTGCAGGTTTTATAGGATTTCATTTAGTTAAAAGCCTATTAAAAAAAAATAAAAATGTTAAAATTATAGGACTAGATAATATTAATGATTACTATGACCTTAGATTGAAATATGGCAGATTAGATGAATGTGGAATATATATACAGGATATTCAGTATAATAGAAAAATTAAAAGTAAGAAGTATAGTAATTATGAATTCATAAAGCTTGATATATCAGATCAAAAACATCTTAATAATTTATTTGTAAAAGAAAAATTTGATGTGGTAGTTAATCTTGCTGCCCAAGCGGGAGTTAGATACAGCATAACAAATCCAGATGTGTATTTGGAAAGTAATATTATTGGTTTTTACTATATTCTAGAAGGTTGTAGAAATAATGAGGTACAGCATTTTGTCTATGCTAGTAGTTCTAGTGTATATGGTTGGAATGAGAAGATGCCGTTTCATACTTCAGATAATGTAGATCATCCAATAAGTTTATATGCAGCTAGTAAAAAATCAAATGAGCTATTAGCTCATTCTTATAGTGCCTTATATAAAATTCCCACAACAGGCCTAAGATTTTTTACAGTTTATGGACCATGGGGAAGACCTGATATGGCGCTTTTTATTTTCACAAAAAAAATACTTGATAATGAACCTATTGATATATACAATTACGGAAAAATGAAACGAGACTTCACATATATAGATGATATAATAAATGGTATTGAAAAGGTAATCGAACGTCCCGCTGAAATAAATAGTGAATGGTCAGGAAAATCCCCAGATCCAGGTTCCTCAAAAGCTCCATATAAAATTTATAATATTGGTAATAATGACCCTATTCTACTAATGGATTTTATTGAAGCTATTGAAAAAGCTCTAGGGAAAAAAGCAAAAAAGAATTTACTTCCTCTTCAACAAGGAGATGTTCCTGCTTCACACGCAGATGTTACAGATATGATAAACGATTTTGGATACAAACCGTATACTTCATATCAAGTTGGTATAGATAATTTTATAAGGTGGTTTTGCAAATTTTATAAAAAAAACTAATAAAAGTATTTATTATTTAATTTATAGTTTCAGAAGACAATAAAAGGAATAAATTATGTTAAACAGCAAAACAATTTTAGTAACAGGTGGAACCGGATCGTTCGGAAAAAGATTCATCCAAACTGTGCTGGAAAATCATGAACCTCAAAAAGTTATAATTTATAGTAGAGATGAATTAAAACAGTTTGAAATGCAACAAATGGAACCTTTTAAATCGAATATTAAGAGGCTTCGGTTTTTTGTTGGAGATGTGCGTGATCTAAAAAGAATAGAAAGAGCAATGGAAAATGTGGATTATGTAATTCATGCTGCTGCCTTAAAACAAGTACCTGCATGTGAATATAACCCATTTGAAGCCGTTAAAACAAACGTAATTGGCGGGCAGAATGTGATTGATGCATGTTTAAAAAACAAAGTAAAAAAGGTGGTTGCTCTTAGCACTGATAAAGCAGCAGCACCAATAAATTTATATGGTGCAACAAAGCTAACTTCCGATAAATTATTTGTAGCTGCCAATAATTACAGAGGCTGGCATGATATTAAATTTTCTGTTGTACGTTACGGGAATGTAATGGGTTCAAGAGGTTCTGTAATTCCATTTTTCATAAAAAAGAAAGAAAATGGAAAAATTCCTATAACTGATTTTAGGATGACAAGATTCAATATAACTTTACAGGAAGGCGTTAACCTTGTTCTAATGGCGTTAGATAAAATGTGGGGTGGAGAATTATTTGTTCCTAAAATTCCATCTTATAAAATAACTGATCTTGCCAAAGCTATAGCTCCTGAATGTGAGACATATGAAATTGGTATAAGACCAGGTGAAAAATTACACGAAGAAATGATTACTGAAACTGATTCTTTAAGAACTGCAGAATTTAAAGATTATTTTGTAATTATGCCCTCTACTGTTTTATGGGATGAAGAAAAATTTATTGTAGAAAGTAACTCATATCCTGGAAAAAGATGCGAATTTGGCTTTAAATACAATAGTGGAACAAATCCATACTTTTTAACTGTAGAAGAAATTAGAGAACTCATAAAACATAAAATGTAAGAAGAGTGTTGAGATGTGAAGATGTTGAGTTGATGAACTGTTTAGTTGTTGAGATGTGGAAATGCAAAATCGACTAAACACCTCAACAACTCATCAATTAAACTCCTAAAGTGGAAACAATTATGAACCATCAATATGGATTTGAAAAATTAGAAGTTTGGAAATTAGCAAAAGCTTTTGTAATCAATATCTATAAGCTAACTAAGAATTTTCCTGATAGTGAGAAGTATGGTTTAGTTTCTCAATTAAATCGTGCAGCAGTTTCTATTGCTTCAAACCTCGCAGAGGGTGCATCTAGAACTTCATCAAGAGATCAAGCACACTTTTCTCAATTAGCATATAGTTCTTTGATGGAAGTCGTCTGTCAGTTAATTATTGCAAATGAACTGAACTATCTGGATGATGATGAGCTTCTTAAGCTTAGAAAGCTTTCAGAAGAAATATCCAACAAAATTAATTCGTTAAGAAATTATCAACTAAGAAAAAAGAGTTGAACTGTTTAGTTGTTGAACTGTGGAAATGTTGAGTCGTGGAGATGTTAAACAACTAAACAACTCAACAACTCATCAACTATACAAAAAAAAGGAAACTATGGAATTCTTAAATTACGGAAAACAATGGATAGACCAGGATGATATTGATGCAGTAGTTACTGTCTTAAAAAGTGACTTTCTCACTCAAGGTCCTGCTATCGAAAAGTTTGAAGCAGAAATTTGTAAGGTAACCGGTGCAAAATATTGTGTGGCAGTAGCGAATGGAACTGCAGCTTTACATTTAGCAGTAAAAGCACTTGAAATAGAAAAAGGTTATGAAGGAATTACTTCTCCAATTACCTTTGTTGCATCTGCCAATGCTATGGTATATAATGAGTTAAAGCCTATTCTCGCAGATATAGACGAAAAAGATTATACTATTGATCCTCAAGAAATGGAGAAGCATATAAACGATAAAACTAAACTGCTGATTCCCGTACATTTTGCAGGGCAACCGGCAAAAATGAAAGAAATTAAAAAGATTGCGGATAAAAATAAACTTTACATAATTGAAGATGCAGCTCACGCTATTGGTAGTATATATGAAGACGGTACTTCGGTTGGTAATTGTAAATATTCTGATATGACAATCTTTTCTTTTCATCCTGTTAAGACTGTTACATCCGCTGAAGGTGGAGCTATTACAACCAATAGTAAAGAACTGTATGAGAGATTGTGTCTTCTGCGCACACACGGTATTACAAAAGATCCGGAAAGAATGGAACAGAATCCCGGACCATGGTATTATGAGATGCAAAAATTGGGTTTTAATTATCGTATTTCAGATTTACATGCTGCACTTGGATATTCACAGCTGAAAAAACTTGATAGATTTAAACAAAAAAGGAAAGAAATTGTAGGTAAATACAACCAAGTTTTTGAGAATATAGATTGGATAAAATCTCCTTGTGAAAGAGAAAATCTTGATTCATGTTTTCATTTATATGTTATACAAATAGATTTTGAGAAGATTGGAAAAACTCGTAAAGAAGTAATGGAAATTCTCAACAGAAAAAATATTGGTACTCAAGTTCATTATATACCAGTTCATTTACAACCATATTATATTAGGAATTTTGGATATAATAAAGACGATTATCCCAAAGCAGAAAATTATTATTCTAAATGCTTGAGTTTACCTTTGTATCCCCAAATGACGGAAGAAGAAATAAAATATGTCATCAAACAAATCAAAGATTTATTGAATGACAAATTATAAAAGTTTGATCTCAAAAATTGGGATTGGTACTGTTCAATTTGGCTTGGAGTATGGGATTAATAATAAAAATGGAAAGCCGAACTTTAAAACAATTTCAGAAATATTGAAGCTTGCAATGATAGAAAAAATTGATTTAATTGATACAGCAAGAAACTATGGAACCAGTGAGAATGCAATTGGTCAATTTTTATTGCAAAATAAAGGAATTTTTAAGATTGTTACAAAGTTTAAATCATCAAATGAAAAGGAATTACACAAATCAATATCTGACTCATTAAGTGCGTTAAATGTAGACAGTTTATACGCTCTATTGTTCCATGATTTCAGCGATTATAAGAATAATACAAGTTTACTAACAGAATTGGGAAAATATCAAAAGAATAAAATTGTAAATAAGATTGGATTCTCATTATATTTTCCAGATCAATTAGATTACTTATTTAATCATGAAGTTAAGTTTGATATTATTCAGATTCCTTTTAATATTTTTGATAGGAGATTTGAAAAATATTTCGATATATTAAAAGAAAAAAAAATAGAAATCCATACACGTAGTATTTTTTTACAAGGTTTGTTTTTTAAAGATTTAAATGATTTACCAGATCATTTTTTGACTGTTAAAAATAAATTAAAGCATTTGCATATGATAGCTGATAAATATAATTTTACAATTGCTGAATTAAGTATTGGGTTTGCTTTAGCTAAAAAACAAATTGATAGAATAATTGTAGGTGTTGATTCTATCGAAAATTTAAAGGATAATATATCAACAGCCTCAAAATATAAATATAAAGAAGAAATAATAGATGATTTGCTATGTTTAGCTATCGATGATGAACAAATTTTACTGCCTATGCATTGGAGGTTGTAGTAATAATGTTAAATTTATTTGATTTAACTAATAAAGTAGCAATAGTAACAGGTGGTTATGGTCATTTAGGAAAAAGTATGTGTGAAGCATTGCTAGATGCTGGAGCAATTGTGATTGTTGCAGATCTTGATGAGAAAAGATTTAGTAGTGTTTTTAAAAGTATAAAAAATATTTATTTTGAAAAAATTGATTTAGCTAAAACAAGTATGATAAAATCTTGTTTTGAAAATGTACATAAAAAATTTGGAAGAATTGATATCTTAATAAATAGTGGATTTTATTTGTCTGCAAATGATAGTGAAAAAATGACAGATACAGAATGGGAAAATGGAATAGATGGTGTCTTAAATAGCGTTTTTAGATGCATTAGAGAAGTTATTCCATTTATGAAAAAAAGCAGCAGTGGAAGAATAATTAATATTTCATCAATGTATGGTGTTGTTGCTCCTAATTTTAAAATTTATCAAAATAACGAAAGTTTTACAAATCCACCTAATTATGGTGTGGCTAAAGCTGGGGTTATTCAAATAACTAAATATTATGCTATTCAATTAGCTAAGTATGGGATTAATGTTAACTCTATTTGTCCAGGACCGTTTCCTTCTCTAGCGGTACAAAAATCAACTGATTTCGTAGATGAATTAAAAGAATCAAATCCTTTAAAGAGGATTGGTAAACCGGAAGACTTAAAAGGGGTTACCATTTTATTAAGTTCAAATGCCTCATCCTATATCACCGGACAGAATATTATAGTGGATGGAGGATGGACAATTTGGTAGAATTTTTATGTATTATTCAAGCTAGACTTAATTCTTCTAGATTACCAGCAAAAATAATGTTAGATCTGGCGGGTAAAACATTGTTAGAACGTGTTTATGAAACGGTTTCAAGGTCAGGAAGAATAAGCAAAATAGTTGTTGCTATATCAAATGAAGAAACAGATAATATTGTTGAAATGAAATTGAAAAGTTTAGGGATTGATTTTTTTAGAGGTGATTTGAATAATGTTTTAAAAAGATTTTATGATGTTTCGCAGAAATATAAAGCTAAAAATATTATTAGGGTAGCTGCCGATAATCCACTAATGGATTCTACGGTTATTGATAATTTAATTTTACAGTTTGAAAGAAATGATGCAGATTATTGTATGTTTTCAAATGGAATATATGGATTAAGTGCTGAGGTTTTCAGTTTCAAATCTTTAGTTCTTGCATATGAAAAAGTAGTAGATGATTTTGACAAAGAGCACGTCACACCCTATATAAAAAAAATTGTAAAACACATATTGTAGATATTGAAAGAAAATATAGAAATCCAGATATTCATGCAGCTTTGGGATATTCACAGTTAAAGAAGCTTTCTCAATTTAAAAGAAGAAGAAGAGAAATTGTAAACAGCTATAATGAGGCTTTTTACAAAGTAGATTTTATTACATGTCCATATGAAAGAGAAAATATTGATTCCTGTTTTCACTTATATGTTGTTAAAGTTGATTTTGAGAAAATTGGGAAATCAAGAGAAAAATTAATGAATGAATTACAAAATAAAAACATTGGTACGCAGGTTCATTATATTCCTGTTCATCTTCAACCTTATTATCGAAAAAAATTCAAATATAAAATCAATGATTATCCTAAAGCCGAAAAATATTATGAACAATGTTTGAGTTTACCATTATATCCCAAAATGACAGATGATGATACAAATTACGTAATTGAGCAAGTTAAAATGATAAATGGAGCTATATAAATGTACAATATTTTAGAAGTTGCTAATACACATGGAGGCAATATAAATTACGTCTTTTCACTATTAAATGAGTTTGAAGAATTCAATAAAAAAGATGGTTTTGGGATAAAGTTTCAACCATTTAGATATGATAATATAGCGAGTAAAGATTACGAATGGTATCCTGTTTATCAAAAGCTTTTCTTTATTGAAGAAGAATGGGATAAAATAATTTCTAAAGCCTATGAGACAAAAGATATATGGATTGATCTGTTTGATTCTTACGGTATAAGTATTATTGAACAGAACATTAAGTCTATTGCAGGTATTAAGCTACAGACTTCTATACTGGAAAACTTACATGTTTTTGAAGGTCTATCTTTATTAGACTGTAAAAAACTTAATTTAATTCTAAATATCGCTGGTCGCGAAATAAAGGAAATTGAATATTATTTAGATAAATTTGGAAGTTTAGGGTTTAGTGAAATTCTACTCGAAGTAGGATTTCAATCATATCCTACTGAACTTAAAGATTCTGGATTAAACAAAATTGGAATTATCAAAAAACATTTTCCAAACAAAATTGTATTTGCTGACCATATTAATGGCAAAGATATTGATGCTCAAATTTTACCTACTTTGGCTATTTTATCTGGTGCAGATGTAATTGAAAAACATATAATGCATGGTTCATTAAAAACAGAGTATGATCATTTCTCAAGTCTAACAAGTAGCAATTATAAGAATATGATTCAGATCCAACAGCGATATTCTTTGTTAAAAGATCAGCCATTTATAAATAATCGAGAAAAAGACTATTTGGAAAAATCAAATCAAATTCCGATTTTAAAAAATGAAAAGAAAATAGGAGATATTATTTCTTTAAAAGATTTGGATTTTAAAAGAACAAATCAAATTGGGTTAAAAACAAGTCAAATTGAGAAATACAATGGAGAATTTTATATTGCTTCAAATAAGATTAAAAAAAATACAACAATAATGCAACAAGATTTGAAGAAAGCTAATATCGCAGTTATAATTGCCTGTAGGATGAAATCAACACGATTACCTAAAAAAGCAATCATTAATATTGGCGAGTATTCTTCCATAGAAACATGCATTAAAAATACCATGAAATTTAGAAATACAAACTGTGTTGTATTAGCAACTTCAGATTTGCCTGAAGATGATATTTTAAAAGATTATACTTATAGCGAGAGTGTCATTTTTCATAAAGGGCATCCGGATGATGTTGTTCAAAGATATTTGGATATAATTGATAGATTAAAAATCGATGTTTTCTTTAGAGTAACCGGAGATTGCCCCTACATTAGTGCTGATGTTTCTGATTTTTTATTAGAAAAGCATTTTGAAACAGGTGCTGATTATACGAATGGTAGAGAAGCAGCTGTTGGAACCAATATGGAAATCATTAATGCAAATGCTTTGAGAAAAGTAAAAAAACATTTCCCTTCTGCTAATTACTCAGAATATATGACGTGGTATTTCAGAAATAATCCCGAACATTTTAAAATCAATATAGTTGATTTACCTGAAAAATGGATTAGAGATTATAGACTAACTCTTGATTATCAAGAAGATTTAGATTTATTCAAACAGATAGAAAAATATTTTGGCAATAAAAATATAAATTATAATATTGATAATTTATTTGAGTTCTTAGATAATAATCCTGAGATTGCTTCAATAAATAAACACTTAACTCAAAAATATAAAACCGATAAAACTCTTATTGATACTTTAAATAAGGTTACCAAAATTAAATGAACATCCTCATTCGAGCAGATTCATCATCTCATATTGGAACCGGTCACATTATGCGGGATTTGGTTTTAGCAGAGAGATTCAAGGATTCTAAGATAGTATTTGCCACTCAAAATCTTGCAGGTAATATTAACTATAAAATCGAAGAAGCAGGCTATGAGAATGAAAATTTAGAAAATAATGATATTGAAAGACTCGATTTTATAATTAAAAAACGAAGTATAGATATCATAGTTATCGATAATTATGCTATTGGTTATGATTATGAAACACAGCTTAAAATAAAGAATCCAAATCTTAAAATTATGGTTCTTGATGATACATATGAAAAACATAATTGTGACATACTATTAAACCATAATTTTTGTGCTGATGAAAGTAAATACAAAGATTTAGTACCTGAACACTGTGAATTACAATGCGGTACAAAATATACATTACTGCGAGAAGAGTTTATTCAGGAAAAAGAAAAAAAGAGACCGAGATCATCTAAAAAGGTCACGGTATTTATTGCTATGGGTGGTGCAGATCACTCAAATTTGAATGTTAGAATTTTAGATGTTTTAAGTGAATTTAATGGTAAAATTAAAGCAATTGTAGTTACTACCTCAGCGAACAAAAATATTTCTGAACTCTCAGAGTTTGTAAAAGATAAAAAATGGATTGATTTGCAGATTAATTCAGATAGGGTCGCTTATTTGATGAATATCTCGGATTTTGCTATAGTAACTCCCAGCGTTATTTTAAATGAAATATTGTTTATGGAGCTGCCATTTATTGCTATTAAAACGGCTGAGAATCAAGAAGAGTTTTTTAACCACATAAAAAATAATCATTATTTATGTTTAAGAAAATTTAATTCGCATATTCTTTATCGGTATTTGATAGAATTGTTTGATATAGTAAAGTATAGGTTTATTAATTATATTAATTTGGATGAAACGGAATCAGAAATGGTTTTAAATTGGAGAAATCAACCCTCTATAAGAAAATGGATGATAAATAGAGAGATAATAGATTATTCGGATCACAAAGACTTCATAAAGCGATTGAAAAATAATGAACAACACCAATATTTCTTGATAAAATCTGATGAGCAATATATTGGATCTGTTAATTTTAAATTGGATAAAATGAATAGAGTTGAAATGGGAATTTTTGCAAATCCTTTTTTAAAAGGGATTGGGCAACTTTTAATGAATTTAATAATCTACCATTCTTTTGTGAAACTTAATAAAGATATAATTGTTTCAGAAGTTTTCTCAGAAAATAAAAAGGCTATCAAACTATATGAAAATAATCATTTTAAAATTATTTACAAAAAAACAGTAAATAATACAGAACTATTGCATATGGAGTTGTTATATGAAAATTGGAAATAAAAATATAAACAATAAAACTTATATCATTGCAGAAATGAGTGGAAATCATGGCTCAAAAATTGAAATCGCAAAAGATACAATCAAAGCAGCAAAGGAAGCAGGAGCCGATGCAATAAAATTACAAACATATAAAGCCGACACAATGACCATTGACTGTAATAAAGCTGATTTCATTGTTAAAGGTGGTACACTTTGGGATGGCAAAACATTGTATGAACTATATAAATGGGCAAGCACTCCCTGGGAATGGCATGAAGAATTGTTTAATTACGCTCGTAAGATTGGTATTGATATTTTTTCAACTCCTTTTGATAAAACTGCTGTGGATTTTCTTGAACAGTTCAACCCATCTGTATATAAGATTGCTTCTTTTGAAATAACTGATTATGAATTAGTTAGATATATAGCATCCAAAGGCAAGCCGGTAATAATATCAACCGGAATTGCAACCATACAGGAAATTCATGATGTGGTCAATATTTGCAGAGATGTAGGAAATAGTGATATTATTTTATTGCATTGCATTAGTGCTTATCCTGCTCCGCTTGAAGGAGCTAATTTAAAAATGATTCCAAATTTGACAGAGACGTTTGGAGTAATAAGTGGTTTCTCTGACCACACATTGGGGATTTCTGCACCAATTGCGGCTGTAAGTTTAGGTGCTATGATTATTGAAAAACATTTTATTTTGGATAAATCCATTGGTGGAGCAGATGCTGATTTTTCTTTGGATAAAGCAGAATTTACCGAAATGGTAAAAGCTGTTCGTGATACTGAGAAAATGCTGGGAAAAGTTGACTATACTCTGACTGAAAAGAAGAAGAAATCTCGTCATTTCTCCAGAAGTCTTTATGTTGTCCAAGACATCACAAAAGGCGAAAAGCTTACGGCAGAAAATATTCGTTCAATTCGTCCTGGTTATGGGTTGCATCCGAAATATTATGATGAGGTTATTGGTAAAACAGCTAAATGTGATATTGAGAAGGGTGCTACTTTGGAGTGGAAACTCATTAGATAACGATGTCTTCAAAATTAGTTAAAAACACAGGAATATATACAATAGGAATGATTATTCCTAAAGCCGCTCAGTTTATATTATTGCCGATATATACAAGATATTTAAGCCCATCTGATTACGGTATTTTAAGTAATGTACAGGTGATTAATTCAATACTAGTTCTGCTATACACATTCGCTTTAAACAGAGCTATTTTTAGGCTTTACTTTGATTTTAAGACTGAGAATGATAAACGAAATTATTTAGGTACTATTTTTATTGGTATTTCTATAAGCGCTGTTGTTGTTACCATAATTGTATTCAGCCTATCCGATTTAGTAGGGAGTATTTATAGAAGTATTGACTTTTATCCTTATATGTCGCTAAGTATTTTAGCCTCTGCTATTACAGTTTTTTTTCTTGTGCCCAAAACTGCATATTTTGTTAAAGAAAAAGCCAATATCTTTGTCGCACTTTCAATTATTGAATTTTTTATAAGAAACATATTTATATTAGTGCTTGTTGTGGTTATGAAGAAAGGTGTTTTAGGTTACTTGCAGGGACAATTATTTGGCAATTTAGCTTTATTGCCCTTATTTATTTTTCTAACCTATAAGCAGGTAAATTTTGTGTTTATAAAAAGTCTGTTTATAAAGAGCTTAAGGTTTAGTTTACCTCTTTTACCAATGGCACTTTCGGCTTGGGTTATGAATTTCAGTGATAGGATTTTTATTGAGCGTCATTTTGATACTCATGATGTGGGAATTTATTCTTTGGGCTACAAAATATCCATGTTGATTGTAATCTTTTCAGATTCTTTTTATAAAGCCTATAATCCCTATTATTTTAAAACTGCTACAAATAAGATAAGAGAAAAAGCATTAAGTACACTAAGAAGAACTAATACAATATATCTGTTAATTGTAACTATTTTCTGTGCAATGATCGCATTATTTGCTAAAGAGGGAATCGGTTTACTTTTTGATGCTCGTTATAAGGAAGCATATAAGATTGTGGCAATTGTAAGTTTATCTTATATGATTGGGAAAGCTACTGGGATTTTTAATTTGGCTATTTATCAAGAAAAGAAAACGTCTTTTTTGTTAATTGTAAATATTATTGGGGCTGCAGTTAATATTGGTTTGAATTTTTTATTAATAAAAAGATACGGTGCTTATGGTGCTGCTTGGGCAACGGTAATTACTTACGCTCTTACTTATACGGTTTCTTATTATTATGCTAAGAAGTGTTTCTATGCATCATTTAATACTGCTATGGTAATTCCAATTGTAGCTCTTTTAATAGGAATTAACGTTATATTTTACTATACTAACATTAGCATTGCCTACTCTCTAATTTGGAAGACTTTAACAATAATTATATTAACTGTTTTCTTTTGGATTAAATATTCAAAGGGCATTAAGGAGATACTACAAAAATGAAAATTAAATATATTTATGCTTCATCTACTTATCCAATATTTTTAGGTTTATATTTAAAGCATAAAGGTGAGAGTATTCACTTTTTGTATACTAGAGAAAAATACCATGATTTGTTCGAATTATTAGAGGTTGAAGCCACATTTATTGAATTACCAAACTATTGGGATTATGTTTTAAAACCTCTAAAAATTAAGAGAAAATTAGCAAAGATTAATTATTTGATTGGCTTGAATGACCTTATATTTACTCATCTCCAATATTCTGTTTTCTTATTCGTTATTTTAGCAAATAGACCGGATAAAGCACGATCATATTTCTATAATTTTGAGCCCAAAACGAGAAATAAAATTTCATTTATTGAGTTAATTAAATTATATAAAAGTGCTATATTAGTTTTAGTTCTAAAACTTATTTTAAAAACATTTTACAAAACAGACACAATATTTTCTTATTACAGTAAAGGTTTTTTCATATCTTTAAATGAAACCAATTTCGATAAACACAATATAACCATATTAAAGACTAAACTTAAATTTGAGCAAATACAAGATTCTGTTATGAAAAGGGTACAAATTAAACATGATTTGATAGGAAATTTGTATATAGGACAAAATGAAGTACCACAAAAGAATAGAGTATATACTTCTGATTCAATTGACAAGTTGTACTCATTTATACTTAAAAATAATATATCAGTAAAACCTCATCCTACGGGCTATCCACATCCTAAAACCCAAAAAATCATCAATCCCCACATACCTTCAGAATTTTTATTTAATTCTATCTCAGGCTCTGTAATTTCAATAAGCTCTACAACACTAATTTCGGCTAGCAACTTTTATGACAATAAATCTAATGTAAAGATTATTTGTCTTATTTATTTAGTCGATTGGCTTGATAAAAAATCAGAAATTGAGATGATTAATAGAATAAAAAAAAGAAGCCACAATAATATATTATATCCCAAAACTTATAAAGAATTAAAGGAACTTATTAATAAATGATGACATTAAAAAAAATAGTTCCCCAAAATCTTAGAATAATAATAAAACAATTCCTCTATACTAGAAAGTACGACGTAAAGTTTGGTAAACTTGCTACTGCTAGTAACACTAAATTCGAAGGGTATAATATTATAAGAAGTAAAGCCCACATTTCTAACAGTTTTATGGGAATAGGTTCGTACATTTCTGAAAATACTATTTTGCGAAATGTAGAAATCGGTAGATTTACTTGTGTTGGTACTAATGTTAAAAATCATTTTGGCCAACATCCATCTAGCACATTTGTTAGTATACATCCTGCTTTTTATTCGATTGCAGGTCAAGCTGGGTTTACTTTTACCGAAACTCAATTATTTGAAGAACATATTTACATAGATAGTGAGAAAAAGGTTGTAAATAGGATAGGAAATGATGTATGGATTGGAGCTAATGTATTAATTATGGAAGGTGTATTGATAGGCGATGGCGCTATCGTTGCAGCAGGTTCCGTTGTCACTAAAAATATTCCTCCGTATTCTATAGTAGGTGGAGTGCCAGCAAAAATTATAAGAAAGAGATTTACGGATGTGCAAATAGAATTCCTTTTAAGATTTAAATGGTGGGAAAGAGATCTGGCGTGGTTAAGTAACCACTCCCATATGTTTTCAGATATAAAAAAATTCATAAGAGAATTAGATAAAAATAGGAGTTTTTAGCAAACATAAAAAAGCATTAACAACCGGTATAACCGGTCAAGATGGTTCTTATCTTGTCGAATTTCTTTTAGAAAAAGGTTACGAAGTTCACGGGATTATTCGCCATGCTACTTCTTTCAATACTGGCAGAATAGATCATCTTTATAAAGATCCGCATAAAGAAGAAGTAAGCATGTTTTTGCATTTTGGTGACATGACAGATAGTAGTAATTTAAAACAGGCTCTTGGAGAAAATCAAACTTGATGAGACCTATAATCTGGTAGCTCAATCCCACGTGCAGGTCTCATTTGAAGTCTCGGAATACACTGCCGAAGTTGATGGAATTGGTGTTCTCAGATTTCTTGATGCGTCAGGAAGGTCTCAGGGTGTTAATAGCAGGCAAGAATCGTCGCAGACTTGGAATATCTACCTCTGAGAGAAAGAAAGCCGAATACCGAAATCATGTCTGGACCTGGGATTTCATTTTCGATCGTCTGGAAGACGGCAGGTCACTTAAGATGCAGGTCATTGTAGATGAATATACCAGAGAAAGTCTTTTAATATACGTGAATAAAAACATTAAATCCTTAGATGTAATAGATGTATTACGAAGTTTGATCAAAGAACACGGAGTTCCCTCTTATATCCGCAGCGATAACGGACCTGAATTTATCGCTAAAGCTCTAGAGCGGTGGTTGAAGTTCTATCAAGTGGACACCATCTACATCAAACCGGGAAGTCCTTGGGAGAATGCTTATATAGAAAGTTTCAATGGTAAATGTTTGAATATGGAGTTATTCAGTAGTATGACAGAAGCTATAGTAATAATCGAAGATTGGCGTAGAGAATATAATGAGATCAGACCACATAGTTCATTAGGTTATTTGACACCTGTAGAATTCTCGAAGAATTCTGAGCCTTCATTCGCTACGCTCAATCAAGCTCAGAGTTCTATGATGATAAATGAAAAAACTAACATTTAATTCTGTACAAAAAATGGGGTGCGGGCATGGCAACTTATAAAACCTACACAGTGCGCTACTTTGTGGAAAAAGCTTTTAAGCAGGTTGGAATTGAAATCGATTGGATAGAATAGAATTATAAACTTTTTTTAGATCCTAAATCTTTTTTAAGGAGAAATAAATAATTTTGCATAAAAATAAATCAATAATTAATAATATTTTTTTTATTATAATATTAGTTTACTCTGGTTATGGGGTTATTATTTTTAGAAACCCAATATCATATATAGGTATTTTTCTTTTATCATCTTTTGTATTCTATCATAATAAGATTAGATTTAACAAAATAATATTAAAGTTTATGTTTATATGGTCTTTTTATAACTTATTATTGTTAATTTTATACAAAGAATTTCATTTTGGGTTTTATATACGACATATCAACTATTTTTTTACTAGCTTCATAATATTTAATATTTGGGAAGATAGATTATTCATAAAATATGAGAAAGTAATGTTTTTTTTTGCAGGCATTAGTTTGTTTTTTTTTGTTTGGCAGATTATAAGTTTTTCAAGTTTAAATAGATTAATGGATTTAATCAATCTTAATGAAGTTGGTAGCAAAAACTGTTTCTTTTATACATTGCATTTCAGGACATGGTCAGATAATATTAATAGGAACTGTGGCTTTACATGGGAACCAGGACCATTTTCATTATTTATTCTTATCGCAATTTATTTCAATCTAATGAGAAAAGGTTTTGTTTTGAAATCAAATATTGTTTTAATTGTGTTTATAATTACTATTATTACTACATTTTCAACAACAGGGATCGTCGCTTTGTTTATGTTATTAACATACTATTTAATATCAAATTCGGAGTTGACATTAAGAAGATTTATATCATTAGTGTTTTTTGCGTCGATTTTTATTTTTGTATTTTTAAACACTGATTTTTTGTTCTACAAAATCCTATCATTATTTAGATCTGGTAATACTGAAAATATTTTACAAAATGCAATTAGAACATCAAGCAATACTGTTTCTCTTGGTAGATTTGCAGTATTTGGTGTTGGAATAAAAGACTTTTTATCTTATCCAATAATAGGTTATGGAAGTGTAAGTAGACTATCTTTTTTATATAGTAATAATATTGAAGCAAATATAGTTAGTGGGATGGCAATGATCATTGGACAATATGGTATTCTGGGAACTTTCTTTTTTTTATATAGCATATTTAAATCCTCAAAATTAGTTGCTCTTAAATTATGTGGAAAATCTAGATATGCTATGGCGATAATTTTATTAAGCGGTACTTTTGCTTTTCATTTACAAACATTTGTATTTCTTTACTGTTTTATATTATATTATTGGTTTGTAAAGTCTATAAAGGTCTATAAGTGAAGGAATTAGTTGTTATAACCGGAAGTGGGGTAAAATTTCCCCAAGAAAATGCATCAACAAACAGGTTGATAGAAGTTGCAAAAGGTTTTGTTAATTTACAATATAATGTACTTCTGATTCCCTTTACTGATAGAAAAGGTAAACAATTGTTAAGTAATGGCGAATATGAAGGAATTCCATATTTATATATGGATAATAATAAATATATTTTTAAAAAGCTTAATTATACTATTCAATTATGTCGTTTCATTTATAATAAACGAAATAATATGAAATACGTATTTTGTGGGTCAACTGGTAATATAAAACTATTCTTAATTTCTTTATTTTGTCGTATATTAGGCATTATATTTATCTTTGATCTTGTTGAAGAAAAATTTAGCACTTGGAAATCTAGAAAATTAAATGAATTATCCTTTAAGCAATTGATACATAAAATGACTATTAATTTGATTGAAATCTTTTTTTTCTACCTATTTGTTATCCGGAGCCCTGCATATATAACTTATATAAACCACAATTTTAATAAAATATTTAAATTTATTTTTATAAGTAGGAAAAAAATTTTTTATCTCCCGATTTTGAAATATATTGAAGATAATTTTGACAATAGCAATAAAATTAATAAAGACTTAAAATTACGAAAAAATACTATTGTTCATTCAGGAAGTATGTTTCTTTCAAAAGACGGGATTTTTGAAATAATGGAAGCAATAAAAATATTAAAAGAAAAATATGAAATTAATTTTATTGTCGAATTTTATGGTCCTATAAACGAATCAGTTACTAGATTAATTAGTAAATTTGTAGAACAAAATAATCTTAATGGATTGATAAGAATTAAAGGATTAGTTGATAGAAAAACTTTGTATGATAAACAAAGAACAGCTTTAGCTGTTATTTGTTTCAAACAAGATATAGCACAAAATAGATTTAATTTTGCAACAAAACTAATTGATTACATGGTATCAAAAAGACCAATAATTTTATCTGATTTAGATACATATTATGGATTTTTTGAAAACAGTCAAAATGCTATTATTGTTAACCCAAAAGATTCAGAAATGTTGGCCCAAAAAATTTATTATCTATATAACAACTCTGTATTAGCTAATTCTATAGGAATAAAAGGTTATGAATTACTCAGAAAAACATTTAATTCAAAAGTATTAATATATGAATTAGATAAAATGATGCAAGCTGATTAGGGTAAGGTGAAATGAATAGTAACTTAACATTATTTATTAGTTCGAGGGCTCGATTTGTGAGAGTAAAAAATAATTTATTTTTTCATAGAAATGATGGTATTTATATTAACGATATAAGCAAATTGTTTAGCAATGTACATATCTTTGCAGACGAAGTTGATAAAAATAAAATTGGTTATGAAGCTTTAGAATTGAATGTAAATATTAAATGTTATAGTAAAGCTATGAGCATATCAAAATTTTTTTTAATTATTAAATTAATTAATTCAAGTGATATCATTTATGCTTTTTTTCCTTTGAAATTCAGCATATTTATTACATTTATTTCAAAGCTATTTTCTAAAAAAATAATTGCTTATAATGGAGCAGTATGGAGTGAAATAAGGGCATTGAATGTAACTAATAGTCTAAAAAAAAAAATAATAATATTCTCGTATAATACTTTAGAATATTTATCAGTAAAACTGGCAGATATTAATTTAGTTAATAATAATAAATTATATAATAGATATAAAAAAGTTAATTGTGTGATAAAGGCATCACCTTTGCTAATTTTCAATAAAAACGATATTTTTGTAAGGGAAAATACATGTAACAATAAGAAATGTATTCAATTACTTAATGTCAATAATGTAAAAAAAGGTAAAGATATAATTAATTTGATAAAGGGATTTAAATTACTTAAGGGGAAAGATTTAGATTATGAAGTAAAATTGAAAATTGTTGGAAAATTTGATATAAATGAACAGTATGCAAGTAAAATAATGAATCTTGTAAATAGCGAAAATCTAACAAATGAAATTGAATTTACCGGTATTATTAATGATAAAGAAGATTTAATATCTATATATCGTGAATCTGATTTACTAATATTGGTTACAGAAAGTGAAGGGTTTCCTCGAGTTATTTGGGAAGCTTTTTCTCAATCACTCCCTGTTGTTTGCTCTCCATTATATAATATTAAAATTGAATTTAATAAAAATGATAGAAATATTGAATATTTTGATAATAACGATTCATTTTCTGTTTGTAATGCCATTTATAGGGTAATTAGTAATGATTTATTAAGGATGGAATTAATTAAAAATGGTATGCTGTCATATCAAAAAAAAATGAATAATTCTTATATGGATCAATTTAATAAAGTTTTAAAATTAATTAATAAAAAATAACACATTGAGATTTTGACCTTTGAACATTATAAAAAATTATTGAACGTTAAGAGGTAAACAATGAATAATTTTATCAAGAAATATATATTAAAAATTAAGAGAAAATACAAACCAAGATATGGTCTGAGTGATAATGATATAATTTTAGCCACATTTCCAAAATCTGGTACAACTTGGATTCGATTTATTCTTGCAAACATCATAAGTATAGAAGAATTAGGTGGAATTACAATAGATTATCATATCTTAAATAATAAATTAAGAGCTTCTTTTGAAGATAATAATTTTCCTATTATAAATTATTCGTGTCTTCCAATCATCTGGAACACACATAGACCGTATAAATCAACAATGTTTGGGAATAATCTATCAATTTATCTATATAGAAATGTTGGTGATGTTATGGTATCTTATTTTAAACATCGGAAAGGTTTAAAAGGATTTAGAGAATATCGCGGAAATTTTAAGGAATTTATTAAAGATAAGAACTATGGAATAGAAGCTTGGTGTAATCATATTATCAGCTGGCTACCAAATGCAAATGTATTGATTACATATGAAGAATTAAAGAATAATCCATTCATATCTATCAAAAGAACTTTATTAAAATTAAATATTCAAAATATTAGAGACGAAACAATAATTAAATCAATAGAACGATCTCAATTTGATAAAATTAAAAAGCTTGAGATAGAGCGAGGATTGGATATTAAATCGAAATCAAGACATAAAAAAGGATTTATATTTGCAAGGAAAGGTGTTGTTGGTGATTATGAAAGTTATTTTGATTTAGAAGATATTACATATATGAATAGCATTCTGGAAAAATATAATCTCACAAGTTTGCTTAAAAAATTAAATATTCCCAAAATTTGAACATATATACCCTCTGTGCCAAGATGACACTNNACACTGGACACTTTTCTACACTAATTTAGTGTATGAAAGTATAATTTTTGTCTGGGCAATGGGGTGCACTTTAATATAAGCTAAATTTTGATAGTGCCATTTATTTTTTTTTAAAAATATGAAGCAAAAAAATAAAATTCTATTTATACTTAAATTATCTAAGTACAAGCATACAGGTTTTTATACTATGAACAGTTATGTTTTTGATTCGCTGGAGTTAAAAAATAAATATTGTTGTAGTCATATTAAAATGTATTCAGCAGGATACCCCATTAAATTTCTTAATAGCTTTTTTAATTTTCTAAAAATATTTTGGTATTCACTGGAGATAATAGTAAAGTTAATAATACATAATCCCCAAATCATTTATTTTACTATTTCACCTAAAACTGCATTCTTAAGAGATACAATTTATGTTTTTATAATTAAACTATTTAAAAAGAAAATAGTTTATCACCTGCATGGAAAAGGGATTAGGGAAAAGGCAAGCAATAATTCACTATACCGAATACTATATAAATGGGCATATAGAAACACCTATGTTATTTGTCTAAGTGAAAAAGTGCAATATGATATTGATTGGTTACCAATAAAAGGAATACATATTGTTCCCAATGCAATTGATATTAATCAAAAATTTATAAACAGAGTTGTTCAATCAAGTAACCCGAGTTTAAAAGTTTTATATTTTTCTAACCTAATAAAAACAAAAGGAATTTTTGATTTTATTAATGCTGTTTTAATGCTTTTTGAAAAGCATTATGAATTCGATGTATTAATAGCAGGACAAGAATATGATGTAAGTTATGAAGAAATTAGGTCTATAACTTATTTACACAAGAAACATTTTAAACTTTTGGGACCTTTATATGGAAATAGAAAGTTAAATATTTTTCATGAAGCTGATATTTTAATTTTTCCTACACTACTTGACACATATCCACTTATTTTAATTGAAGCATTAGCATTTGGACTCACTGTCATTACTACAAATGAGGGTGCAACTACAGATATCATTAAAGATGGAGAAAACGGATATATAGTAAAAAAGAATGATCCGGCCCATATTGCTGGGAAATTAGTATTATTAATTGATAATCCGAATTTTTTAAAACAGTATAGTATGAATAATATTAAAAGATATAATGATTATTATACGTTTGACAATTTTCAAAATAAATTATCATTAGTTTTAAAATATATACTAAATGATTGAAATTTAATTATGTATAATTTTTTTAGAAATATTATAAATGTTCCCAATTTAATTTTTAATTATATTGTATTGAAAATTAATAATGTTCAAAAAATTAAAATATACGGGCGATTAACATTAATTAATAAAGGTAAGTTTATCATAGGTGCTAACGCAAAAATAAATTCTGGAAAATTTTATAATATTATCGGAGGGGATACTCGATCTGCAATTATTATAAGTAAAGATGCACTATTAGAAATCGGAGATAACTTCAAACTTAGTAATAGTAATATTTACTGTAAAAAAAATATTAAGATTGGTGATAACGTAATGATAGGGGGCGGGTGCAAAATTTGGGATTCTGATTTCCATTCAATTAACTATTTTAACCGTTGTTTTGGTGAAGATAAAGAGGTTTCTGCAGAAATATTGATTGAAGATAATGTTTTCGTTGGTGCTCATACAATAATTTTGAAAGGAGTTCACATAGGCAAAAATTCAGTTATTGGTGCCGGAAGTGTTGTGTCAAAAAATATTCCAGAAAATGAAATCTGGGCAGGTAACCCAATTCAATTTATTAAGAAGCTGTATGTTTATGAGAATAAAGATAGCAAAATCTCAGATTAATTATGTGACTTTTGATAGTGCATATAATCTCATTAGAGACAATATTGGTTTAAATGGATATATTTGCCTTACGGATGCGTATGTTCTAGCAACTGCCTGTAAAGATCAATTTTTAAATAATATTTTAAATAATTCTTATGCAACTTTCCCTGATGGAAAGTTACTCCAGATAATTGCAAAAATAAATGGTTATTATAATATTGATACAATATCTGGTTATTTTCTTATGGAAAAATTTCTAAAGAGTTCTAAAGTTAAGCATTATTTTTATGGTTCTACTGAACATACAATATCTGAATTAGAATCACAAATTAATAGAAAATACCCATTAGCATCGGTTTTAGGATTTAAATCTGCACCAATGATTGAATTAAGTAAAATTAAAAGTTCTCAAATTTTATCTCAAGATCTGACAGAAATTGCCAGGCTTAGTCCAGATATTTTATGGATTGGGATAAGTAGTCCTAAACAGGATTATTTGATGTATCATTATAAAGAATTTTTTAATAATACATTACTTATCGGAATTGGAGCTGTATTTGATTATCATTCTGGCATAGTAAAAAAAAGTCCTGAATGGGTAAAGAAAATTGGATTAAGATGGTTATATCGGTTTTTTAAAGAACCGTTTAGAATATATAAAAAAACTTATACATTGTTTATTTTCAGTTCAAAAATAATTATTGAAACAATTTTTCGGAAATATTTCACATGAAAAAAAAGCATATTTTGATTACCAACGATGTTGAAACTCATTCGATCTACTATAATGGATTACGACAAGAAACAGGTTTGAAAGTATATAATGAAGCACTTCCATTTTTATTGGATATTTATGAATTCTATGGAATTAAATCAACTTTCTTTTTCACTGGTCACTTCGCGAAATCATTTCCGGAAAGTGTTAAAATTGTTTCTGAAAAAGGTCATGAAATTGGGTCACATGGATTGACCCATGAAGTTAATCAATCTTTTGATATTTTACCATTAGACCAGCAAATCAGACATTTATCTGAATCAAAGAAGATATTGGAAGATTTATCCGGTCAAGAAGTCATCAGTTTTAGAGCTCCTGCATTAAGGGTAAATAAGAATACACCTGTTGCCTTGCATAAGGCAGGCTTTAAAATAGATAGTTCGGTTTCACCGCAAAGGATAGATTTGTTTATGTCTTTCGGTTCCTTAAATAAATTTGACAGGTTATTCTCTCCTCGTAAATGCTATATTACCTCTCCAAATAATCTAAATAGGAAAGGCAATGGCACAATAATCGAAGTACCGGTATCTTCCTTTTTTTTACCGTTTACAGGTTCAATGATGCGAGCTTCTAATCTTACGTTTAGAATCTTACGTTTTTTTCTTACCTTTGAATCTAAATTTTCTGGAACGGATATTGTTTTTTATATGCATCCAACAGAGTTCATAGAGGAAGGATATAAAAACAGATTTAAGATAAATAATCGTTCTGCTAACTATGTCCAATACATTTTTGCTGATGTAATAAGGCGTAAGATAAAATTGAAAAATCTCGGAGAACCCACAAAAAAACTATATTTAGAACTAATAGACTATTTCAAAAAAAGAAATTACAAATTTATTACAATAAAAGAATACTGCAAAATAAAAGGGTGTCTTGATTGAAAATATTTATAATTACGATGGAAGATCCTATATTAACGATACCTTTCATCAAAGAAATTATCATAAATAGACAGAATGATATTTGTGGTTTGGCATTGGTAAAAAAGGGGAACCGTTTAACAACATTTAATAAGCAATCAAAATTATCTTATATAATAAGTTTACTAATCATTCTTGGTCCATTTTATTTTATTGAAAACGGATTTAAATTGCTTATGTATAAACGTAAAAAACAAATATCAGAGCTATTAAAAACAATTGTATCTCCCGATATTATATCGTTTTGTGAAAGGAGAAATATTCCGAGTTATGTGATAAATAATCCAAATGATGCTTTTTTCATTTCTGAATTAGAAAAATTTAAACCAGATATTATTATAAATCAAAGTCAATCGATAATTAAAAAGAAGTTACTTTCTGTACCTGAAATTGGAATTCTAAACAGGCATAATGCACTATTACCAAAGAATAGAGGTAGGTTGACCCCGTTTTGGGTGAAGTTTAAAAATGAAAAAGAGACTGGTGTTTCAATTCATTTTGTAACTAATAAGTTAGATTCCGGGCCGATAATAGTTCAAAAAAGATTTGAAGTTACACCCCAAATGACCATACGGCAGATAGTTAAGAAAAACTATTCTTTGGCACCTTATGCTATGCTCGAAGCAATAGAAAAATTAGAAAATGGTTTTAAGGATTTTATTGATAATAATGATGAGGAAGCTACTTACAATTCAATTCCAACTTTAAAACAAGCCTGGGAATATCGAAAGAGGAGACTATTTGGATAAATTATGTTCATTTCACTTGAAAATTCCCATTAATTCCGCCTTAGGCAAATACAGCAGCTCTGCTGAAATACCGGCGCAACCAATGAATCCAAAACCTGATAACCAATACCTAATAACTACAAATTAAAACGAAGAACAAATAAAACTGATCGTCATTCTGAGGTAATCCGCCCAAGGTTTATCCGCCTATGGCGGTCGGATAAATCTTACAGGGGCTATCGACGAAGAACCAGAAAAATGAAAACCAAAACATCATACATCCTATTTTTAATATTTGATATCATTATCATTTTGATATCATTTCTCTTCTTCATCTGGCTCAAGCCGGGCACACTCACCCATTATCTGCCCAATTACAAATATCCCTTTCTACTTTTTGCAGTTCTCTGGTTGTTTATTTCCCTGTTCATGGATAAATACAGTATTACAAAG
>NPIE01001596.1_pt1 | contig 27027 bp, 26 predicted proteins | sample 8637661 | NCBI WGS metagenome assembly NPIE01 (sample SAMN07420842, study PRJNA396082) | bioreactor metagenome | isolation source: sample BA12 brine-fed electro-methanogenic bioreactor BA | place: Japan: Kochi | collected 2016-12-09 | reverse complement strand
TTCGGTCAGCGACCTGCTACGAAAACCCGTGGGTAGCTCCGCCCTTCGTGCTTGGAGCGGGGGATTGTAATCTATCCACCCCCGCGTATAATCGAGGGGAGTCACCTTGAGGTGACAAGCAAAGGAGGACGCAGATGGAACGACGTATCATGTGGATCGCGTTGGTGTTGGTGCTGGCTGCCTGTGCGCCTACCGCGCCCGTTACTGTAGGAGAGCTCCTGCCCGCCGGAGAGACGCCCCAGCTGAGCGAGCCTGCACCTTCCCCGGACCCGGAAACCGCTGTTCCAGAGTCCACGCCGGTTCCTCTGATTGCCCGGGTTAATGGCGAGCCCATCCTCGTGGAGGAGTTCGAGCGGCAGATGGCGCGTTACGAAACCTCCATGCTGGCCAATGGGGAGGATCCGGCTACACCTGAGGGGCAGGCGAACCTTGCCGAGGCGCGCGAAACCGTTCTGGAATGGATGATCGAACAACGCTTGATGTTGCAGGCCGCTGCGGAGGCTGGGATCGCCGTTGATGCTACAGAGGTCGAAGCGGCCATCCAGAGTCTCAGTGCAGATATCGGGGCCGAAGAGCTCGAAAATCGGTTGCGCGAGGAGGGGCTCAATCTTGACGAGCTGCGCGAGGAGTTGACGGCGCAGATGATCGTCTCGCAGATGGCGGAGCAGGTCGCCAGCACCGTGCCCGAGCGCGATGTCCACGTCAATGCCCGGCACATCGTCGTTGGCACGGAGGAGGAGGCACGCCGGCTGCTCACCCAGATTCAGGCGGGCGCCGATTTTGCTGCGCTGGCCCGGGCCTACTCTCTGGACGCTTTCACGCGGGAGCGTGGCGGGGACCTGGGCTACTTCCCCCCCGGGATTCTTACGGCCCCCGAGGTGGAAGAGGTCGCGTTTCAATTGCAACCAGGGCAGGTGAGCGACGTCATCCCCAGCTCGCTTGGCTATCATGTTATCCAGGTGGTGGATCGCGTAGAAGAGATGGAGACGGACGCTGAGAATCTGCGCCTCCTGCGCGAGGAAGCCGTCCGTCGCTGGATCGAATCTCTATGGGAGACAGCCGAGATCGAGCGTTTCCTGGAGCCGGCGGATTGATCCTTTACGAAAGGCTTTCGGGGCGGCGCTTCCCTGCCCGATGCGAGATGGTGAGATTTGCTGATTTGTCGATTTTCTGAAGGAGCTGCATGCGCAGGCGGGATCGTCTGTTTAATATCCTGACCCTCGTCTTTCTGGGAATGACTGTGCTGGTCATTGCCTATTACGGGGTCATTGTAGCGCGGCCGCAGAGTCCCTTGAATCCTTTTCCCCCAGCAACCCGCGTCGCTCTTGTGCAGGTGGTGACGGAGACGCCCACGCCTGAGGGGCGCTCGCTTCCCCCTACGTGGACGCCTACCGCTACAGCCACCCCCACGCCGCCTCGCCCTCCCACCTTTACGCCTACGCCCACCCGCACCCCGACGCCCACCGGGACGCCCACGCCCTCTCCCACGCCGACCCTCCTGGCGACGCGTTCGCCCTTCCCCTTCACCTACGAAATCAGCTACGAGACCCCCTACTATGGCTGCAACTGGGCCGGCGTCGCGGGCTTCGTTCAGGATCTGGAGGGGAATCCCCTCGAAGGATACGCCGTCCGGATCTGGGGAGGCGGGCTGGATGAGGTGGTGACCTCCGGCTCATTTTCCATGTACGGCACCTCGGGTTGGGAGCAGTTCGTCAACGACCATCCCATCAACGTGAGCGACGTCTATCACGTCCAGCTCTACGACCGGAATCCGCCCCACGCCCCCGTCTCGCCCGTCATCAAACCCGTCTTCGAGAACTACTGCTCTCGCTCCATGGCGTTTATTGTCTTTACCAAGAATCACTGAAGGAGGTGGGCTCAGGATGCCAAGGAGGGGGAACATGAACCAGGAGCGGATACCTACGGGGGTGGCGGGCTTAGATAGGATGGTGCGCGGGGGGCTGCTGCCGAGTAGTGTCGTGCTGGTGCGGGGTGCTGCCGGCACTGGCAAGACCTCGCTTGCCTTCCAGTTTCTCATCGAGGGGGCCCGTCGGGCTGAGTGCGGTCTCTTCATCACCTTTGAGGAGTTTCCCGGCGCCCTCTATCGCGATGCCGAGTCCTTGGGGTTGGATCTGCGCGGTATGGAGGAGCAGGGGCTCATCCAGATTATCTTCACTTCACCCGAGGTCTTGCTCAAGAGCCTGGAAAATCCGCAGAGCATCATCTACCGGCGCTTGATGCAGGCCGACGTTCGTCGGGCGGTGCTCGACAGTGCCTCCCATTTCACCCGCCTGACTGACGACCGGCTGGAGCTCCGCCGCATCTACACCACCCTCGTCAATAGTCTGCGGCGCGAAGGTATCACCACCCTGCTGCTGAGCGAGGAGCGTCGCACCGACTCCCTGCGCGCCGAACGGGGGGCTCTCTCCTTCTTGGCCGACGGCATCATTCTCATGCGTTACGTCGAGGTCGAAAGCGAGATCCGGCGGGCTATCGTCGTGCTCAAGCTCCGGGGCAGTGATCACGACCGTGAGATTCGCGACTACGAGATCCGGCAGGGTGGGCTGCGGGTGGGCGATGTCTTCCAAGGGCGTCACGGCATCCTCAGTGGGATCTCTCATCGCTCGTGAGGCCATGAGCACGCTCTACATCGTCGGGACCCCCATCGGCAACCTGGAGGATATGACCTTTCGCGCCGTGCGCATCTTGGGCGAAGTGCCCCTGATCGCTGCGGAGGACACCCGCAAGGCCCGCATCCTCCTCGACCGGTACGAGATCCGCACCCCCGTCACCTCCTACTTCGAGGGGAACGAGCGCCGCAAGCGCGAGCTGTTGCTTGAGGCGCTGGCGCAGGGGGACGTGGCGCTCATCTCCGAGGCCGGAATGCCAGGCATCTCCGATCCCGGCTATCCCCTCATCCGGGCCGCCCTGGAGGCGGGCGTCGAGGTGGTCCCCATTCCGGGGCCCTCGGCCCACACGGCGGCCCTCGTTGTCTCGGGCCTGCCCACCGATCGCTTCGTCTTTCTCGGCTTTTTACCGCGCAAGTCGCAGGAGCTGCGCGCGCTGCTGGAGGAGATGGCGACGGTCGGGCTGACGCTGGTCGCTTACCAGTCCCCCCGCCGGGTGGTAGCGACGGTTGAGCAGATGTTGGAGGTGTGGGGCAATCGTCCCGTCGCCCTCTGCCGGGAGTTGACAAAGCGTTACGAGGAGATCTGGCGCGGCGAGCTTGAGGGGGCATTGGCGCATCTTGAGGCTCAACCGCCCCGGGGGGAGTACACCCTCGTCGTGGGCGGGGCGACGGAGGAGCAGGCCTGGGACGAGGCCCGGGTGCGGGTCGCCCTTGAAGCGGCGCTGGCGCGGGGGCTCTCCCCTTCGCAGGCCGCCCGGGAGGTCGCGGCTCGCTCCGGTTGGCCCCGGCGGCAGGTCTACGAGCTGCAGCTGTGACGCTTTGCCGCGCAGCTGTACCATATGAAGAGCAGACGAAAAGGCAATAGGCAACGGGTGAAACGGGGACGATGGGTTGCAATCTCTCTCCCTGTTCCCTTCACCACGTACCATACGTTGAAGGAGGATTACCATGACCATTGACCTGAACAGCACTACGCTTTATCCGACATTCGATCCGGGGGACATGCTTCAGACCATCCGCGACCTGCCCAGGCAGGTGCGAGACGCCTGGCAGATCGCGCAGGCTGGAGCACTTCCTGCCGACTATGCCGAGATCGATCGGCTGGTCATCGGCGGGATGGGAGGCTCGGCCATCGGCGGAGATCTGCTCGCCGGGCTGATGCAGCGTCGGGGCACGGTGCCGGTGGAGGTCGTCCGGGGGTACGATCTGCCCGCCTATCTTGGTGGCGGACGGGAGCTCTTCGTCGCTTCCAGCAAGTCGGGAAACACGGAAGAGACGCTCAGCCTGCTGGAGCAGGCGCTGGAGCGGGAGATGAAGGTCATCGCTGTGACCACGGGGGGAAAGATCGGCGCCCGCGTGGAGGAACTGGGGCTTCCCGTGTGGACCTTCTCCTACGAGGCCACACCACGCGCCTCCATCGGTTACTCCGTCGCGCTGCTGTTGGGGCTGGTGAGCCGCCTGGGGGTTCTGCCGGAGGTGGAACTGGCGCTCGATGAGGCCGTCACGGAGCTCGAAGCCTTGCAGCCGACCCTGCTGCCGGAGGTGGCGACGGAGAGCAACCCCGCCAAGACCCTGGCGCAGCGCCTGGAGGGGAAGTTGCCCGTGTTCTTCGGCAGCGGCTTTCTGATGGCGGTGGCCCGCCGCTGGAAGACCCAGCTCAATGAGAACGCGAAGAGCTGGGCCGTCTGGGATGAGCTTCCGGAACTGAACCACAACAGCGTGGTGGGCTTCGGCCTGCCCAAGGCGGTTGTGCCCCACCTGGCGGTGGTTGGATTGCGCTCCAATCATGATCACCCCCGCGTGCGCGTCCGGTGGGAGGTTACCCAGGATCTGTTGACGCGCAATAATCTGCTCGCCTTTGAGATCTACGGGCAGGGAGATTCGCCTCTCGCGCAGCTGTTGACCCTCATCCACTTCGGGGATTTCGTCTCCTACTACGTCGCGGCCCTCAACGGTGTGGATCCGACGCCGGTGGCGAACATCGACTACCTCAAACAACAACTGGCTCAAATCGAGTAGGAAACGAGGACGCCTCCTGCTGGAGGACGTCCCCAACGGAGGACGCGCCCCGTCGTTGCGACGGGGCGCGTTGGCTTTGGGGCTCTGCCCTGCGTTCTGGCTACAAGCGTTTGAGGGCCGCCGCGTGCGCCCTGGCGATCAGCCGCTCGGCCCGGGTGGTCAGCGATTCCAGCTCCCTCAACCGGGATTGGGCCCCTTCTCCTCGCATTTGCGCGACGTTGGCCCGCACGGCGAGCGCCGCGCTCTGCACTGCTGCCTGGGCCAACCAGGCCCCCGTCGCAGCGTCGGTTACGGCGTTGCGATACCCCTCCTCGGTGAGCTGCGCGGTAAGCTCGAGGGCGCGTAGCGCATCCCGGGCCGTCGCCAGGGGGACGTCGCTCGCCCCCTCCAGGGCGCGCTCGATGGCACCGGTCCGCGCCTTCTGCTGTTCCTCCGTCTCCCGGGGTAGGGCGTAGGCCGCCAGGACGGCTTCGTAGGCGGTGCTGTCCTCATCCACGCGGGCGGTCAGCGTTGTGCGCAGTGCCTCCGCCTCGTCGATCCAGGCTGCCAGGGTCACCTCTTGCCCCTCGGAGTCGGGGCGGCCCTGCGTGACCCGGCCCACCATCTCCGCCAGGGCCGCGCCCAGCGCCCCCGCCAGGGCTGCCGTCGCCCCGCCGCCGGGCGTGGGCCGGGCTGCCGCCAGCGCGTCGAGGTAGCCGAAGGGCGCCGCTGCTCTCTCGGTTTCCAATCGCCGCTCCAGAAGCTGTTCCGGTTCGAAGCGCTCCAGCTGAAGATACCATCGGGCCGCATCCACCAGGGCTGCCTCGGGGACGAGGCCCACCAGCTCCGTATGGGTGATCCGCGCGCCGTAGCGTGCCGCCTCCCGCCGGATGCTCTCCACCACACGATGGATGGGGGTGCGGCGGTAGTGGGTCAGATTCATGGAGACCTGCGCCTGTCCCGCTACGAGCATACCCAGCGCCTTGACGTAACGGTAGCCGCCGCTGGAGTGACGCACCGCGCGGGCGATGCGGTGGGCGATCTCTACCTCCGGGGTATCGAGATAGACGTTGAAGGCGATCAGAAAATCGCGGGCGCCGATGATGACGGCGCCGGCCTTGCCCACTTCTGCCGGGCCCGCGTCGGGGCTTCGCCCGGGAATGGTCGCGATCTCTACCTTGAGGCCTTCGTACTCGCCGCGCCGCACGTTCTCCAGCCGCTCCCGCTCGGGGCGCAGCGCGGCCCGTTCGTAGAAGTAGACGGGCAGGCCCAGCTCCGCTCCCACCCGTTGGCCCAGCCCGTGGGCCAGCGCGACGCATTCCTCCATCGTGACGCCACGCACGGGGATGAAGGGCACGACGTCGGTGGCGCCCAGGCGCGGATGCTCACCCTGTTGCCCATCCATATCGATCAGCTCGGCGGCCCGGGCGATGGCCCGAAAGGCCGCCTCCTGGACGGCAGCCGGCGGTCCGACCAGGGTGGCGACGGAACGATTGTGGTCGGGATCGGAGTGGAGATCGAGCAGCTGCACTTCGGGTACGCTGCGCAGCGCCGCCACGATCTCAGCGATGACCCGGCGGTCGCGGCCCTCGCTGAAGTTGGGCACACATTCTACCAAAGGCTTCATCGGCACGCTCCCTGAGAAATCTGTAAATAGGCAAAGCGCAAAACGAACCGCCGGACCGCAGCGGACGGCCCGGCGGCGCGGCTCAAATCTCCGCTGATTAGTCCTCTTCCAGCGTGGGGCGCTTGGCCTCCACGTCGATGACCTCACGCGGCGGCGTCCAGACCTCAGCCTCTCCCCGCTCTCCGGCGATGGCGGCTTGGTGCTCGGCGACGATGGCGGGAGGGCAGAGGTCGATGAAGAGCCGCATGCCGATCAGGATGATGGCGATGTCATCCAGCTGCCCCAGGCCAAAGGCGACGTCGGGGATGAAATCTACGGGAGAGATAAAGTAAGCGGCGGTAGCCAGGGGGACCACCTTGAGGGAGAAGGGGATGCGCGGGTCGCGAAATAGCCGCCAGGCCAGCTGGAATTGCCGGAAAAACTCCCGCAGCCAGCCCATCACGGCGCCTACCTCGTCGTTCTTGGCCGGTGGATACGATTTTTCTGGTTCCATAACCTTCCCCTTTCAGGTTTACCTCTTCTCGTCGTGTTGGTGTTCTGTTGCTGACCTGAATTATAGTCCCAAGGGCTCAGGGATCAACCTCAGCCGTGGGGCGCTGTTAGGTCTGCACCGCTTTCGCCGCGGAGACGCATCCTCTTTTACGCAGTCCACTGGTTGGTAGTTGCAGATGCACGCCGGCTTGTGGGTTCCGGGAGGAGGTAACCTGGAGCTGTTGAACGCAGCTGCTTTTGTGGTAGAGTTAGAGTGGAGTGAGAGATGCCATTTCTGATTGACGGTCACAATTTAATCGCCGCCCTGCCCGATATTGCTCTGGACGACCCTGACGACGAGGCGCAGCTGGTACTCCGCCTGCGCTCCTGGACCGCCCGGGAGCGGGCCAAGGCGGTCGTCGTCTTCGATGGGGGGCTGCCGGGCGGCCCCTCCCGTACCCTCTCCGGTGGCGGCCTCGAGGTCGTCTTCGCTGCCCGCCATCACTCCACCGCCGACCGGGTCATTCAGGCGCGCTTGCGCCGGCTGCGGGATGCCGGAAACTGGACCGTCGTCTCCTCCGACCGCGAGGTGATGGAGAGCGCCTACGCCGCCGGGGCGCGGGTCCTCTCTTCGCAGGCCTTTACGGATCAGCTGGCACGTCCTGAACCGTTCCACCGCGAAAAGCCCCCGGCTCCAGATTCGGAGGAGGTGGAGGAGTGGCTGGGCATCTTCACCGAGCGTGCCGAGCGCGAAGCGCCGGAGCGTCGTATCGGCTCTCTACGGCGTTCCATGCGCACCATCGCGGAGCAGCTGGGGATCTCGCTGGGCGCGGAGGAACCCACACCCGTGAAGCCCGGGGAAAAGCCCGAGGAGGTGCCCGAGGAGGAGGTGCAGGCGTGGCTGGAGGTCTTCAACGAACCGGAGGAACCACCGCCGCCGCGTCGGAAGCAGAAATCCCGCCCTTCGAAGCCCTCCCGCCCAAAGGCCCCGTTGACGGTGGCCAAGGAGCATCCCGAGGAGCTCTCCCCCGAGGAGGTGGCCCGGTGGGAGTCGATGTTCCCCGAAGTCCGCTCTCAAGGGCCGGCGCCCGCCAAGCTTCCGCCGAAAAAGAAGGCCCGTCGTAGCAAAGCGCTGGAGAAGCACCGCCGCCGCACTTTCACTTCAGCGGAGGATGAGGAGGGCGGCTTGAGCGCCGAGGAGCTGGAGCAGTGGTATCGTATGTTCGGCGAGGAGCCGGATGGCTGACGCGTGTATTTTCCTCTGCATTCGCCCTTGATGGCTTTCTCAGTAGCCCCTACAAGCGGCAGGGCTCATCACCGAAAGAAGAAAAGGGTGATGGGTAACGGCTAACCGCTCGTAGTCGCCATTCGGCAGTTGCCGATTGGTGGCTTTGTATATTCTTTCAGGAGATACGAACTATGGCAGAATCCCAGCCGACTGCTCCCCCCCGTGACAGCTGGCTCGATCTCGTCCTCTATCTGGTGGGCGGGTTTGGGCTCTTCATGCTGCTCTCGCTGGGCCTGGGAACAGTTATCGAAGAGTTCACCCTGGGTGCCATCACCCTCGTCTATCTGACAAATGTCGCCACTTTTGCGGGGGGCACGTATTTCCTCGGCGTGCGCCGGGGGAAAATCAGCTGGCGGGAGCTGGGTCTCTTTCCTCCCCGCTGGGATGATCGCTGGTTGTTGTGGGCCCTGGTGCTCACCGTACTGCTCGTGCCGGCTCGGGTTTGCCTGGGATTGGCCGTCCTGCGTGTCCTGGGTCAGGATGCGGAGAGTTTGGCTCTCCGTCAGGAGATCTTCATGGGGGGCGGTGCCACCCTCGCCGGTTTCGTCGTGAACCTGCTCTTCGCGGGCCTGCTCATCCCCATGGCCGAGGAGCTATTCTTCCGGGGTCTGCTCTACACCTGGTTCCGACGCAGGTTCTCGATCTGGTTCTCCGTGCTCGCCAGCGCGCTGCTCTTCTCGCTCGGCCACGCCGATTCGGTGGCCGTCGTCGCCACGAGCTTCGTGATCGGCATCGTCAACGCGCTGGCCTATGAGCTGACCGACTCTCTCTGGCTGCCTTTCGCCCTGCACGCGCTCAACAACAGTCTGGCGGTCCTCCTCCTCTTTATGGTGATGTTAATCGCCTGAGCTTACTGCTCTGCCGCAAGATGGGCAGTGAGCTCGGAGACAGTGGTGAGCAAGAGCTGGGCTCCGGCCCGGCGCAACTCTCGCTCACGCCCCATACCGCAGAGCACCCCGATGGCCCACGCGCCCGCCCGGCGGGCCGCCCGCATGTCCACCGGCATGTCCCCCACGAGGACGCATTGCTCCGGGCTCACGCCCAGCTGCCGCGCCGCTTCGTGGACCGGTTCCGGGTGGGGCTTCAGGTAACGTACGCTCTCCTCGCTCACGATGGCCGTCACCGGGCCTTCCAGCCCGTAGCGCCGGAGAAAGGTCTTTGCATCCCGGTGGGAGCGGCTGGTGACGATGCCTACCTTGCTGCGGGCGGACAGCCACTCCAGGAGCTCCGTTACTCGTGGGAAGGGAGGAAAGATGGGCAGGGTGTTGCGTCGAAAGCGCCGGCGCAGGGCATGCACCCAATGCTCGCGCCCGGCCAGCTGCAGTACTCTGGTCAGCGCATTGAGGGGGACGTCGGAATTAAGCACCAGCTGCCGGGCCAGGTGTCGGGAGAGGGCCGGTCCCAGCAGCGGGATTTGCCCGGCAACCGCCTCCACCACGTGATTCCCGGCGTCCATCAACGTCCCGTCCAGGTCAAAGAGCCACGCCTGCACGCGCTCCAAAGGGATGCTCATGGCATTCCTCCCCGGCTCAGGGCTGTTCCCGAGCGATGGCTGTAGAAGAGCCCTTTCTTTTGGAAGCGCCCCACTTTTCGACTGATAATTTTTATGTTACAATAAATATACGGGAGCGAGGAGGCGTGATGACAAAAGACGAGCAAAGAGTTCTCCGTCCGGGGAAAGCGCAGTGGTTGAAGAAAGCCAGTCAACGCAGGCTCGATGAGGAGCAGAAGGCACTGCTGCTGGCCTTTACCCAGTTGGAAAGCTCCCTGGGTAACGAGTTGACGCCGGAAGAGAGTGACGCCCTCGAAAGTCTGGCAGAGGGCGCGGAGGGATTTGATGTGCAGGCTCTGCGTCGCGCTGTGGATGAGATGGTGAACGCCCCCAGTGATCCCGACCGTCAGGTTTCGTGGCAGGAGCTCAAACGGGGGGAGTGAGGCCCGAAGCCCCTCCCGCGGCTTGCGTAGGACGCCCCCGTTTACGGGGGCGTTTTTCGTGGCTCCGGCAGATCGCCTTTCTGGCCCGCTCTCCTGGGGAAAGAGTGTGCAGCCGGTAAACTCTGTTCCCCATCGGCGTCTAGAAGGGAGGCAGATCGTTGCCGGGCGTCTCAGCATCGTGTTCGCCTTCCCCGGTGTCCTCACCGCTCACGGAGGCTAGCAAGGCCTCGCCCACCGCACGATTTACGCCCCGCGATTGCCCCTTTTCGACCTCCTCCGTGACGACGCCCAGGTCCGTGAGCAGATCGATGATCCGCGCCGAGCGGGTGTAGCCGATGCGCAAGCGGCGCTGGAGCAGCGAGACCGAGGCCCGGTCCTCCGCCAGCAGAATCTCCACCGCCGCCGGGACCAGCTCGTCCTCAAACTCCTGCGAGGGCTCTTCGAACTCGGGGAAGAGGGCCGGCTGGACAAGCGCCTCCTTCAGCCCGGTGGGGGCCTCGGCAATGGCGGCTTCCGGTACGGTGGCCCCGGGCTGCGACTGGCGCCGCCAGTATTCGATGAGCCGGTCAATCTCCGTGTTGGAGACGAAAGTGCCCTGTAAACGGAGAGGCTGCGCCAGGTCGGGGGGCATGAAGAGCATGTCACCCCGCCCCAACAGCCGCTCGGCGCCGGGCGTGTCGAGAATTACCCGCGAATCCACCGAAGAGGCCACGGCAAAGGCCACGCGGGCGGGGAAGTTGGCCTTGATCAGCCCCGTCACCACGTCCACGCTGGGGCGTTGGGTGGCAATGATCAGGTGGATGCCCGTCGCTCGGGCCATCTGCGCCAGCCGGCAGATCGCCCGCTCCGTCTCCTCCGGCGACTGCATCATCAGATCCGCCAGCTCGTCCACCAGCACGATGATGTAGGGGAGAGGGTCGAACTCCTCTTTCTTGAGAGCCTTCTGGTTGTAATCCTCAAGATTGCGCGCTCCGGACTTGGCAAAACGGCGGTAGCGGCTGTCCATCTCCCGCATTACCCAGCGGAGGGCCGGGACTACCCGCTCCACATCAACGATGACGGGCGCCAGCAGGTGGGGGATGCCATTATACTGCGTCAGCTCTACCCGCTTGGGATCCACCATGAGCAGTCGCAGGGTGTCCGGGGAGTTCTGCAGCAGCAGCGCGGTGACGATGGCGTTGACGCAGACGGATTTTCCCGCGCCCGTCGTGCCGGCGATGAGCAGGTGGGGCATGGCGCGCAGGTCGGCGGCGACGGCCTGACCGGAGACGTCCTGCCCCAGTCCCATGCGCAGCGTCCCCTTGAGATCGGCGAAGGCCGAGGATTCCATCACGTCCCGCAGCGCCACCACCGAGGGCTCCATGTTGGGGACTTCGATGCCCACCAGCCCCTTCCCAGGGATGGGGGCCTCGATGCGGATGGCCTTGGCGGAGAGGGCCAGCGCCAGATCGTCGGCCAGCGAGGAGATCTTGCTCACTTTGACCTTGGTCTGCTTACCGTTGCGTGCGGTCAGAAAGAGCGGCTGGACGCCGAACTGGGTGATCACCGGCCCGGTGTTTGTCTCCATGACCTTGCCGGGCGCGCCGAGGCTGTGGAGCGTGTCCTCGATGATGCGCGCCTGCTTGCGGATGAGATCGAAGCTGTAGTTCTGCTCGCTGCCCAGCTCCAGGATTCGATCGAGCACGGGCAAGCGCCAGGGGGAATTGCGGGAGAGCGGAGGGATGAGGAGCTCTAGATCGTCGACGGCCTCTTTCGGCGCCGGGCCGTTGATGCGTAGCGTCTCTTCTGACTCCGCCTTTCGCGCCGGGGCGACGTCGGGGCTGGGAGGGGGCGCTTCCGGCTCGCCGAGGATGAGGGGGCGGGTACCGGCACCTTTCGGCTCGCTCTGGGCCCTGGCGTCGGTGCCCAGAAGCGGCTGGGCGCGCTCCTCCCGTCGACGCTGCCGGTACTCAGCGATGAGGGCGACCGCTTCTACGGGCGAGACCCCGGCGATGAGGGTCACCACCAGCATCCAGAGCATGAACAGGGAGATGATGACGCCCGCCGGTCCCAGGGCCTTGAGGCTCAGGTCGAGGAGCGCCGCGCCGACGTAGCCCCCGCCTTCGCCGAGAGGCACCAGTGCGTAGATGCCGAGGTCGGGCCAGAAGAGGTGCTGGGCGATGAAGTGGAAGGTGAGCTGCCCCACTACCAGGCCCAGGACGACACCGACGACCTGCTCGGTCTCGGGCCAGGGCAGGCGATCCTCGAAGCGGCGTAAGAGCAGCCATAGGCCGGCGGCGCCCATGAAAAGGGGGATGAGGTAGGTGCCCCAGCCGAAGAGGGAGAGCAGGGCGCGGATCCAGAGGCGGGTCAGCGTGCCCTGCTGCGCCGAAATCAGGCTGAGGATGGTGAGCACGGCCAGCAGTACCAGACCGCCGCCGAGAAGGTCGAGCTGTTGATCGCCCGTCAGCTGGACGAGGGGCTGGCGCTTCTTGCGCCGCGAGGAACGTCGCCGGGTCATGTGAGCGCCACGTCGATGGCCTCCCGCACGGAGCGCACGGGGATGGTTTCGACGCCCTCCGGGACGCGGGGCTGCTGACGCCCCAGCGTCCGGGGCACGACGACGCGGCGGAAGCCGAGCCGAGCCGCCTCACGGATGCGGGCCTCCAGCTGCCCTACGGAGCGGATCTCGCCTGAGAGACCCACCTCCCCGACGAGGGCCAGATCCGCCGCCACGGGACGGTCGCCCAGGCTGGAGGCGAGCGCCAGCGCCAGCGCCAGGTCGGCGGCGGGTTCCTCGATCTGCAGCCCTCCCACGACGTTGGCGAAGAGGTCCTGCTCACCCAGCCGCAACCCTGCCCGCCGGGTGAGCACGGCGGTCACGAGCAATAGCCGATTGAAGTCGAGACCATTCACCGTCCGGCGGGGATTGCCGAAGGTGGTATGCGTAGCCAGCGCCTGGATCTCCACCAGGAGGGGCCGGGTGCCCTCCATGGTCACGGCGATGCTGGAACCGGGTACGTTCACCATGCGCTCGGCGAGGAAGGCCTCGGAGGGATTCGCTACTTCCACCAGCCCCTCCTGCCGCATCTCAAAGACGCCGACTTCGGAGGTGGCCCCGAAGCGATTCTTGACGCTGCGCAGCAGCCGGTAGGTGTGGAAGGGGTCCCCCTCCAAGTAGAGGACGGTATCGACGATGTGCTCCAGCACCTTCGGTCCGGCGATGGAGCCGGCCTTCGTCACGTGACCGACAAGGAAGACGGGCACGCCCACGCTCTTGGCCCAACGTTGGAAGCGCGTGGCGCAGGCGCGCACCTGGCCCACGCTGCCCGCCGCCGAGCTCAGCGCGTCCGTCTGCGTCGTCTGGACGGAATCGATGATCAGGGCCCGCATCCTCGACAGCAGGTCGGCCTGGGCGAGGATCAAGTCTACCTCGGTCTCGGGTAGCAGGTGGACGGCGCTGCTTTCCAGACCCAACCGCTGCGCCCGCAGCTTGATCTGGCGGGGCGATTCTTCACCGGAGACGTAGAGGACGGGGTGCTCGGGCGTGCCCAGCTGGGCCGCCACCTGGAGCAGCAGCGTGGATTTGCCGATGCCCGGCTCCCCGCCGATGAGGACTAGCGATCCCGGCACCAGACCGCCCCCGAGCACCCGCGCGAACTCCGCCATCGCCACGGGCAACCGCTCGAGGTCCTGAGCGCTCACCTCGCTCAACGGCTGCGGGCGCGTCTGTCCCAGCCGCGCAGCTCCGGGACGTCCCCCCGCTTCTGGCTCGGGATCGAGCAGGGTCTCGACCAGGGAGCCCCACGCCTCGCAGTTGGGACACTTGCCCATCTGCCGCGCAAAACTCCAGCCGCACTGCTGGCATATCCATCGTGTCTGTGTCTTTGCCATTTTCTCTACCTCACCCTCATTATAGCAGAACAGCCGTTCTATTGAAAGAGGGTGTCCTCATTCTATCCCCAGCTCTGCCAGGAACTCCCCCACCTGCCGGTCGTAGCCTTCGGGGGCGACCGCCACCGAGCGAGCGTGCGTCGCCCCCGGTACCAGATAGAGCCTCTTCGCGCCGGGTTTTGCTGCGTAGAGCGCCTCTCCCATCCGCGTGGGAACATAGGTATCCTCGGCGCCATGGATGAAGAGGACTGGCGTCTTCACCCGGCTCACGGCGTCCAGCGGCGAAACCTGCGCGAAGCTGAATCCGGCTCGCAAGCGCGTCAGTAAATTCGCCAAGGACAGGAGGGGGAAGGGAGGCAGACCGTAGTCCTGGCGCACGCGGTGGCGCAGCTCGGCCTCCAAGGTGGAGAAGGGACAGTCGGCGACGACGAAATCGAGGCGAGGATCGATGGCGGCGTGCTGTAGGACGGTGGCGGCGCCCAGCGATTCGCCGTGGGTGCCGACGATGCACTCCTCCCCGCAGCGGTCGTAGGCCCAATCGACCCAGGCCCGCAGGTCGTCCTTCTCGTAATAGCCGTAGCTGGTGAATGCTCCCCCGCTCTCTCCGTGAAAGCGGTGGTCGTAGAGCAGGGCATTGAAGCCTCGCTCCCGAAAGAGCGGCAGGTACTTCACGGAGCCGTAGAGGTTCGAGGTGATCCCGTGGGCGATGATGACGGTCTTGTGGGAACCGGGTACGGGAAAGTAGTAGCCGAAGAGCTCGTAGCCGTGAGGGGCGGCGATCCGCACCTCCTCCCGGGGCCATTGATCAAAGCGCACGGGGTCGAAGTGCCCGGCTTCGACCTCCTCTGCGTACTTTTCCGCGTGGCTCCGCACCTCGGGGAAGAGCAGGATATTCGTGAAGTGGTGGGCGGCCCCCAGCAGGAGCAGCCCCAATCCCAATAGGATCCATCCAACCACGCTACACCTCCGGGGTTTCGGCTCCTCCCGCCGGATAGACGAAGTTGTTATCGAGCTCGGTGAGCAGGGGCTGGGCGGCATCCTTGGCGGAGAGCAGGGGATCGGCGATGGGCCACGCGATAGCCACGGTGGGGTCGTTCCAGCGGAGCCCGCGGTCGTGGGCGGCGGAGTACTCCGCCGTGACCTGGTAGAGCACGTCGGCCTCAGGGCTGAGGACGCAGAAGCCGTGGGCGAAGCCGGGCGGAACGTAGAGCAGGCGGTGGTTGGTTGCGGAGAGAACCTCGCCCACCCACTGCCCGTAGGTGGGCGAGCCCCGGCGCAGATCGACCGCCACGTCGAAGATCTCGCCCCGAATCGCCATGACCAGCTTCCCCTGGGCGTAGGGCTCCTTTTGATAGTGTAGCCCGCGCAGCACGCCGTGGGAGGAGTGGGAGTGGTTGCTCTGCACGAAGGCTTCAGGAAGGCCCGCGCGTTCAAAATCCGACCGTCTGTAGGTCTCCAGGAAAAACCCCCGCTCGTCTCCGAAGACGCGCGGCTCGATGAGAAGGACCTCGGGAATTTTCAGGCGGGTAAAGGTGTCGAAGGGCATAGACATTTCTCGCTTTCAGGTCAGAGGGTTTGTTCGCTTCAACCGGCGGCGCAGGCGGGCAGCCAGGGGGTAGAGGGGATGGAGGGTGTGTTCCCAGAGCCCAACGTAGCGCACCACCTCCCCGCCGAAGCCGCGTTTGAAGCGGTAGACGCCCCATAGCCCGTCGCTGCGTTCCGTGAATTTCGCCTCGAGCTCTGCTTCGTTGTGGTCGGGAATGCCCCACAGATCGTAGGTGCGGCAGCCCCGGCGTCTGGCCCAGCGCATGGCGGCCCACTGGAGGGCGTAGGTGGGCATCTTCTCCCGGTGGCGCTCCGAAGAGGCGCCGTAGAAGTACCAGGCTTTTTCCCCCAGAGCGAAGACGATGATGGCGGCGACCGCTTCGCCTTCTACCTCGGCGATGAGGAGCGCGGCCTGATCGCGGGGCAGAAAGCGCTCCAGCGCCTCCCGGTAGTAGTGCGCGGCGTGGATGCCGAACTCGTTGCGCTCGCCCGTCTCCTCCATCAGTGCGTAGTAGAGACCGGCGTCGTCCACGGTGCCTTCCCGCACCACTACCCCTTTGCGCCTGGCGAGGCGGATGTTGTAGCGCGTCTTCGACTTCATCCGCGCCAGGATCTCGTCTTCCCCCGGGGTGAGGTCCACGTGGATGGTGCGCGGGGGTTGGACGGTCTCCGCGACAGGGTGCAGGCCCGCTTCGCGCAGTTGGGCCCGGAGTTCCGGCGTGTCGAAGGCCTCCGGCTCCAGCCAGAGCGCGCGGGCGCGCCGGGCACGGGCGACGCGCTCCACCTCCGCCAGCATTTGCGGGAACAGCTCTCCGTCCCAGGAGAGGACGGGTCCTCGGGGGACGTAGGCCAGCGTTCCCAGGCCCAGTGGCAGGCGCCGAAAAAGCACGAGGGCCCCTGCCTTCGGTTGCGCTTTCGGTTGCGCCTCCGGTTCCCCCGTGCCGAGTGTTACCAGCTCCCACTTCCAACCGAAGCAGGCCTTGAACTCACCCCACGGTGTGGTCTGGAGCAGGTGCCCGTGAGGGTGAGCGGCGACGAAGGTATCCCAACCGGGGTGGAGCCGGCTCATGCGACCCGCTCTCCCACCACCAGCAGCCCGGCGCCGACATCACCCTCCTCTGGCACGTCGAGCTCGTAGGCGCTGCGCCATTCGCGTGCCAGGCGCTTCACGACCCGTTCCCGGAGCCAGCCCTGAAAGCCCAGCCCTCTCAGGCGGGGGGAGGCCAGCCAGCGGTAGAAGGGGCGACTGTCTTCGGTAATCCCGTAGATGACGTTGCTCTCGTCCCAGAGGGCAGCGACCGAGGGCGGGATGTAGTACCGCGCCTTGACCAGCCGCATGCCCGCCCGTTCCAGCTTCTCCGCCCATTCCTCGGGAGAGGGATAGTGGTGATGCTCCAGCGTCCGATCGATGTGTCGAGCGTAGGCCTCCGCGCCCTCCAAATCTCCCACCGCCATACGCTCCCGGTAGCCAGCGAGCAGCTGGCGGAAGACGTCGCTGGGCACGGTGGCGATGAAGCGCCCGCCGGGGCGCAGCACCCGTCCCGCCTCGCGGATCACGGCGTTCTGCTCGGGGATGTGTTCGAGGACGGAATTGCTCAGGACTGTCGCAAAAGTAGCGTCGGGATAGGGCATGGCATTGCCCCAGGCCTGTTGCACCCGGCGATACTGTCCGCTGTGAGCGGCCTTGCGCAGCTGCTCCCACCAGGGGTCGAAGCCGACCTCGATCGGGGGGGCATGGGAGAAGAGCACCTCGGCGATGAGGCCGTCCCCGCAGCCCAGATCCAGGATGGGACGGGGAAAGGACTCCTCTGCCAGCACACGGAGCTCGACGGCGCGCCAGAGCGCAACGGGAGGGGCGAACCAATAGTGTTCCAGCAATGGTACCAGATAATCGGGTCTAGAATCTGACATTGTTCGGTAAAGATCACCTTCGCAACTAGGGATATAAACGGGAGACGACAAGGGTGTCTCGATATTCACGATGCCCTTAACATAAACGCAAACCACCAAAGGTCAAGCCCTGGCGCCACAGTTTCATTGTCTCCCCGCCTATCTGTGTTATAATAGCCCCGTAAGCGCGGGCGTAGCGTAATGGTAACGCCTTGGCCTTCCAAGCCAATGATACGGGTTCGATTCCCGTCGCCCGCTCAAGTCGGGCCCATAGCTCAACGGTTAGAGCAGCCGGCTCATAACCGGTCGGTNNGGTTCCAGGTTCGAGTCCTGGTGGGCCCACAACCATGTGCGCGCTTTTCGGCGGCCCGTGACGTTGGCGGGCCGTTTATCGCGTGAGGTAGAGAGATTCGAGGAGCAGTGATGATCGAGGAACATGCGGGGATGATAGAGCGGCTGGAGGGCCTGGAGGCCCGCTTCGTGGAGCTGACCCAGCTGATGTCCACGCCGGAGGTGGCGCAGGACTACGAGAAGGTGGTTGAGTACGCCAAAGAGCGGTCCGACCTTGAGGACGTGGTGCGCGCCTACCGGCGTTACCAGGCGTTGGCGGAAGAGTTCGAGGCCACCCGCGAGATGTGTGCCGAGGAGCTCGGTCCTGAGTTACACGAGATGGCTCAGGAAGAGCTGGTGCGCCTCGAAGGCGAGCTGGAGCGGTTGGAAGAGCGGCTCAAGCAACTACTCATCCCCAAAGATCCCCGTGATAAGAAGAACGTCATCGTCGAGATCCGCGCTGGTGCCGGTGGCGACGAGGCAGGCCTTTTCGCTGCCGACCTCTTCCGCATGTACACCCGCTATGCCGAGCGGCAGGGGGGGTGGAAGACCGAGCTCATCAACGAAAATCGCACCGGCATCGGTGGCTTCAAAGAGGTCATCTTCGAGGTGCGAGGCAACGGCGCTTTCTCCCGCCTGAAATACGAAAGCGGTGTCCACCGAGTGCAGCGCGTGCCGGTGACCGAATCGAGCGGGCGCATTCACACCTCGACGGTCACGGTGGCCGTGCTCCCTGAAGCCGATGAAGTCGAGGTCAAAGTCGATCCCAAGGATCTGGAGATGACGACCTACGGCTCTTCCGGACCCGGAGGTCAGCACATGCAGAAGAACGATACCGCCGTGCGCATCGTCCACAAGCCTACGGGGATGGTGGTGAACTGCGAGAGCGAGCGCTCGCTGACCCAGAACAAGCTGCGAGCCATGGCGGTGTTGCGCGCACGCCTCTACGAGCAGGAGCTGCGCAAGCAGGAACAGGCCATCGAGTCAGCGCGGCGCTCTCAGGTGGGTACTGGTGAGCGCAGTGAGAAGATCCGCACCTACAACTTCCCCCAGAACCGGGTGACCGATCACCGGGTGGGGATCACCAGCTACAACTTACCCACCGTCATGGATGGAGAGCTGGACGAGTTCATCGACGCGCTGACCATGGCGGAGCAGAATCTCCATCTGGAGGGGATGGCCTGAGCCATAATCCGGCTCAACGTACCTGAAAGGCGGCGATCTCCAGCGTGCCTTCGAGAACGGTGAGCTCCAGGGCTCGCCGGGCCACGGCCAACCGCCGGTGCAATACCACCGGCTCCTTGCCGATTTCCAGCTCTTCGGGCTCACCTCCAGCGTGTATCAGTCGCACCCGCGCCCTCGCCCCGTCACCGGGATGGAGCCACAGCTGGCGCCCCTCCCAGGTGAGGGAGAGCTGCGCTCCCGGATCCCCGCGCTGGGTAGCTGCGTAGAATTCACCCTCCGTCCCGCGTTCCCACGCTCCTGTGTAGGCGAGTTGCCAGGCGTGGGGCGCGTGATAGCCGCGGTAGAGGGTGGGTTCCAACGTCGTGAGGTACTCTCGCAGCGCCTCGTAGACGGGCAGCGGCGTGAAGTCGGGCTCCATCAGCCGGAAGTAGTACATGGGTTGATTCTGCTCCAGATCGGAGGCGCGCTTGAAGAACCAGATGTTAGCAACGCCGGCCCAGGGCCACTCCCGCTGGATGCGCTCGAGGGCTTCCACAGCGTAGCGCGCCTGTTCCTCCTCTGTCACCCGCCCGTAGATGGGGGGGAGCTCCTCCGGAGCGGCGTTGCTGTTCAGCTCCGAGAGCCAGATGGGCTTGTGGGCATCGCCATGGGCGACCATCACGTCGCGCACCCAGAGCGGGCGCGAGAAGTTGATCAGGTGCGGGCGCATGCGGCGGTCGGTGGGGCCGGAAAAGAGCATGTAGTTGTTCACCGCCAGCACGTCAAAGCAGGCCCCCGCGCCCGCATCGTACATCCGCTCCAGGAAGAGGGTGTCCATGAGATTGTTGCCGCCGTCGGGGCGCTGCGTTCCCAGCTCCGCCGTGGGAGCCAGGGCGCCGCTGATGATGACGGCATCGGGATCGGCGTCCTTGATTCGTTCGTAGGCGAGACAGAGGAGCCGCGTGTAAGCCTCGGGATCGACGGGACGGTTCCCCCACTCCGGGTAGATGTTCGGTTCGTTCCAGATCTGGTAGAAGCGGATCCGGCCCCGGTAGCGGGAGGCGACGGCAGCGACGAAGTCGCCGTAGTCGGTGAAGTCGTCAGGGGGCGCGTAGGTGCCCGAAGCGTTCCCCTCGGCGCGGGACCAGGCCGGCGGGTTGCTCAGCCGGACGATGAGCTCCAGGTCGTACTGCCGGGCGAGTGCGACGATGTGATCGTACTTCTCCCAGGCGGAGCGATGGGGCTCGTGCCGACGATCCTCGAAATCCCCCTTGCCGTGGATCTCGATGTCCTCCCAGGGAAACTCCTGCCGGATCCAGTGGAAGCCTGCGCTGGAGATCAGTTCGAGGGAGCGCTCTCGCTTTTCTAGTTCCACCTCCTGTTCCAGGAAGGTGTTGATGCCGAAGGGGGGCAACTCTGTGAAGGCGATGGGTTGGTCGGGTTCGAGGCGTGGCAGGGGACGGGTTCCCCGGAAGGCCCATTGTATGGAGCCGCGTACCTGTCGCGGGAGATCTTCCTCGCCGGTGACGTGGTAGAGCCACGCCCGCGGGTGGGGGTTCAGGATGAGAAGGGCTACCAGCGCACTGCCCAGGAGCAGCAGCAGAAACAAAAACCGAATCCGGCGCTTCGTAACGAGGACGTCTCGCATCGGTGGTTACGAATTCCTAGCGCTCAAACACCTTTTCTAGATTTTCGAGAAGCATGAGATGGACAGAAAGGGGACGGTCGTCTTGTCCGATAAAGGTCCGGACCTCTTTGAGGATCTTCTGGTAGCGCTCTAGGAGTTTCTCGTCGCTCTCTTTGAAACCGGCGATGGTGCGCCGGGCGCAGGTGCAGCAGCCCAGCGAAGCCCGGTAGCTGTCGAGATCGCAGGTCAAGCAGCTACCCAACTTGATCAAAAGCAGACCGAAGGCCAGCACTTCTTCGTTATTGTGAGGCAAGATCTCAATACGACTTACGAGGGTCTGCCACTTTGGGCCGCGTAACTCCCGTAGCTGCGACACACAACGAGGTGGAAAGAGAATTTCACTGTCAGGATACATGAACGTGTACAGTCTCCAAACGAACTGAGCGCCCGGTCAGGTCCGGGGCGAGTTTATCCAACGCCTTCATAAAACGGTACCATGATAACACAAGCAGGGACGTTTTTCAAGGGTGGGGCGGAAATTGCATCAGGTTCGATTCTATCTCCTCGGGTACTTGGAGAATGGCGATTTCGTGCTACAGTAAATTCGAGGGTGGATGCCTCCTCTCCACGAGGCGAAGTGCCGGGTAGAATGGTGATTGCGCGCTTCAGTCATGGAGGCCGTGGTTATCCTGAATGGTGCCTCTTCCGCGCGAGGGGGCCTGAGTGAGGAAGATGACAGAGAACGAGAAATCTATCCCTTTAGAGGTGCGTCAACTTACCTTCCGGTATCGCATTCGGGAGCAGCCCGCTATTCGGGATCTCTCCTTCGATGTGCACCCCGGCGAACTGCTGCTTATCGCGGGCGCCAGCGGTTGTGGGAAGACCACGTTAATGCGCTGTATCAACGGGCTCATTCCGCGCAGCTATCGCGGAGAGTTGACGGGAGAGATTCGGCTGTACGGACGTGAGACGCACCAGATGAAAATGCCGGAGCTCTCTCAGACGGTAGGAACCCTCTTGCAGGATCCAGAACGTCAGATCGTGGGCAGTTTCGTGCTCAACGAGGTCGCCTTCGGTCTCGAAAACTTGGGGCTTCCCCGGAAAGAGATTCTCGACCGGGTGGACGAGACTCTCGACTACCTTGGCATCCTCAATCTCCGCGATCGGGAGACTTTTAACCTCTCTGGTGGGGAGAAGCAAAAGGTTGCGTTAGCGGGCGTGCTCGCCATGCGTCCTCGCCTTCTCCTCCTTGACGAGCCCTTAGCCAGTCTCGATCCCGCTTCGGCGCATGAGGCACTGGATCTCTTCCGGCGTCTCGCCGATGAAGGAGTCTCTGTGATGTTGGTCGAACATCGCGTAGAGGACGCGCTGCGCATCGAGCCCGATACAGTCCTCTATCTGGAAGCGGGAGAGCAAGTGTATTACGGCCCGCCCCAGGGATTGATGGAGCGGGTCGATTATCATCGCGTCAAACTTCCAGCGCCCGTGGTCATGGAGCGGGCGCGAGATGCCCCTCCCCCCGTTTTTCGGCCGGCGGTGCAAGCGAACGGTCAGGACCCTCTCCTGCTCTTCGAGGAGGTGCGTTTTCGCTACGATCGAGATCTCCCGGAGGTGCTTCACGGCGTGGACTTTGCCGTGCGAAAAGGTGATATTCTCGCCATCCTTGGGCCTAACGGAGCGGGAAAGACTACGTTGGTCAAGCATGCACTGGGGCTGCTCAAGCCCACCGAGGGACGGGTTATGCTGGAGGGCCAGGACACGCGGCATATCTCGGTGGCGAAAGCGGCTCGGACTGTCGGCTACGTCTTCCAGAGCCCCTCGCAGATGCTCTTTGCCCCGACGGTACAGGAGGAGTTGGCTTTTGGCCCAAAGAATTTGGGTACACCCCACGGGCAATTGGATGCGGATGTCAATTGGGCGCTGGGGGTCGTCAATATGCGCGAATACCGGGATTCCCCTCCCCTGGCGCTCTCCTTCGGTCAGCAGAAGCGGATCAGCATCGCCGCCGTTCTGGCGATGCGCTCGCGCATTCTGATGATGGATGAGCCGACGGCGGGACAGGATTACTGGAACTACATGGCCTTCATGGACGCTATTCTCCAGATGCCCGGTTTTGACGCCATCGTGTTTATCACCCACGATCTTGATCTGGCCGTAACCTACGCGAATCGGGTGGCGTTGGTGAACGGGGGAAGGATCGCTGCTGTGGGGCCACCCGAAGAGGTCCTGAGAGATTACGATTTGCTCCGCAACTGTCGTGTGGTTCCTACTTCGTTACTAGATTTGAATCTGAAACATCTTCCGGCTACAGGGCGTTTCATGCGCGCCGAGCTTCTAGCCCATGTGGTGGGGGATCCGTGAAACTTCTTGTTACCGGGAAAGGAGGTGACGTGCGCCACTGTTCACACAGGATACGTAGTTCGGATCTCTGATGGATAACTCTTTTTAGGTAGGAGGTAATTTGTCATGGAGAAGCAGTCGCGTTGGTCCTTTGGTACCCGCGAGGTGGTCTATTCGGCCATCGGCGCGGCCCTATACGGCGTTCTCTCCTGGGCGACGAACTTTATCCCTTTGCCCGCTGCTGGGAACATTAGTTTCCGTCCCGCCGTGGCCATCCCCCTCTTCTTTGGGGTCGTTTTCGGCCCGTGGGTAGGATTCCTTACCGGCTTTGTCGGCAATATGCTGGGCGATTTCCTTTCGGGTTGGGGCTTTTGGTGGTCCTGGAGCCTCGGCAATGGCCTCATGGGAATGTTGCCCGGCCTGATGAGCATTCCGGCCGGTTCATGGCGGGAGACGAGTACCATCATCAAGGCGGAACTCTTTGTCGTCTTGGGTGTGGTGGTCGGGATGCTGGTGCCCTCGCTGCTGGAGATCCCCCTCTCCGGTATCGACGTGGAGACTGCGTTGATCGGTTATTTCCTTCCGTCAGCCGTTGGCAATCTCATCGTCGGCTTAATTCTCGTTCCAATTCTGTTGGTGGCCTACGACGCCATCGCCGCGCGTTCCGGAAGATAGACAGGGGGCTCCCGGCCCTGCCTTTTCACCGAGTGCCTTGGCGCGGCACATCATCCGGGGCTGGGAGCACCCTGCTGCACTTATGAGTGTTATTTTGATCGAGAGGTTGGCCAATGCTTGTCACCTGGCGCTATCGACCGCGTAACAGCCCGCTGGAGAAATTGGACCCCCGGGCCCGATGGTTCTTCTCTTTCCTCGTCCTCTTCTCCATCATCCAATTCTGGGATATCCGCTTTCTGTTCTTCTTCTTCGTCCTGGTGATGACCTGGTACAGCCTCGCCCGCCTGAAGTGGAAGGAGATGCGCCGCATCTGGCTCTTCATTCTGGTCTTCATCGTGGGGATTGTTGCGCTCAACACCCTTTTTACCGGGCGGGGAGGACCTACGGAGGCGTTGCGTGGCGGTCACGTCGTCTGGCGGGTGGAGTGGGAGATTTTCGGCTTGCGTATTACCCCCACCATCACCGTAGAGCGGATATGGTTTGCCTTCTCACAGGTTATTCGGATGCTTTCGAGCTCCGTGCTTTTCATGATTATCCCCTTTACGATTGATCCACGCCTCTACGGTGTGACTTTTCGGGGGATGGGGATTCCCGATAAGGTCGCTTTTTCCATGGATTTGGCGTTCCGCTTCGTTCCCACCCTGGCCCGAGATTTCAATACCACTATGGATGCCCAGCGTGCGCGAGGTTACGAAATTGAGAAACTTGAAGGCGGGCCGATTCGACAAGTACGCAAGACGGCGCCTCTCGTGGTGCCGGTGACAATGAATGCGATTCTCAGCGGTGAGGATATCACGAATGCAATGGACCTGCGTTGCTTCGGTATCCGAGAGCGCACATGGGTTCACCGACTCGTCTACGCCCACCATGACTATCTTTTGATCGGGCTGGGGCTTTTACTCTTCGTCGGGTCGATTGTAGTCCGGCTGGCCTTCAACGTTGGAGATTTCTGGGTCCCTGATTGGGCACTGGCGTGGGGCCAGATCATGCAATAGGGAACATAGGGGAGGGCAGATGAATCACGAGCGAGAGATCCACCAAAATCTGGCCGAGGTCCGCGGGCGCATTGGCGAGGCCGCTCTGCGTGCTGGGCGGGACGCGGGGTCGGTGCGGCTGGTGGCGGTGAGCAAGCTCTTTCCCCCGGAGGCGGTGCTCGCCGCCTGGGAGGCCGGGCAGCGGGATTTCGGTGAGAACCGGCCCGAGGAGGGCGCGGAGAAGATTCCCCGAGTGGAGGCGCTGCTTTCCGGTAGTGAGCGCCCTCGCTGGCACATGATCGGGCATATCCAGAGTCGAAAGACCCGCGCCGTCATCGAGCACTACGACTACGTCCACGCGGTGGACCGGCAGAAGATCGCCTGCTATCTGAGCCGTTACGCTAAGGAGGCAGGTCGGGTGTTGCCGGTGCTCTTCGAGTGCAACGTCTCCGGTGAGGAGAGCAAGTACGGCTACGATCTCGCCGGCTGGCGGCAAGAGCCCGCCGTCTTCGAACGCTTCTGCCAGCAGGTCGAGACGGTGCTGGCGCTGCCCGCTCTCCGCGTTGAGGGGCTGATGACGATGGCGCCCCTCGTCGACGATCCCGAGCGGGTGCGGCCCGTCTTCGCTTCGCTGCGAGCGCTGGGTGAGGCGCTGCGGGAGCGCTTCCCCCAGGCCGAATGGCAAGAGCTCTCCATGGGCATGACCGACGATTTCGAGGTCGCCGTGGAAGAAGGAGCTACCTTGGTGCGCATCGGACGGGCCATCTTTGGCAGCTATGCATCCTGAGATGTGAGATTCTGTGAATTTGATCCCGCGTCACAGTCGTAGGGCACATCTCGCTGATGGCTAATTGCTGATGGCTGACCGCTGATTTGGGAGGTCTTATGGACATGATCGCAAGTTGGATCCTACGCATTGTCAATATCCTCGTTGCCGTACTTTCGCTGGCGCTGTTGTTGCGCGCGTTGTTGCCCTGGTTCAAGGTCCCCCTCCATCACCCCGTGATGCGCGTCCTGACCACCCTTACCGATCCGCTGGTGCGTCCCTTGCGGCGGACGATGGGAGGCGGAGGGCGGGCCTGGACGGGCCGCACCTACGTCGATCTGGTACCGGTGGTGGCTATCTTCATCCTCTGGCTGGCTCAGGTCATCTTGGCGCGGCTACTTGCCCTGGTCATCGCACCGCCGCTCTGGCTCTTACGCCCCGCCGAGGATTGGGGGCGCTGGTTGACCGGGCTGGTCAATCTGCTGGTGCAGCTCTACACTCTCCTGTTGCTGCTGCGCATCCTTCTAGAGTGGATGCGCGTCTCCTACAGCAAGCCGGTGATGCGCTTCTTGTGGGACATCACCGAGCCGCTGCTCGCCCCGATCCGCCGCCGACTGCCTATCGTCGCGGGCCTCGATTTCACCCCCGTGGTCGCCGTCCTGTTGCTGGCGATCCTGCAGATGCTCCTGAACACCCTCATCCTGGCGATCTTCTAGGCGCAGTAGCTGTAATTTTGGGGTTTGTAGTAACGGCTTTAGGCCGTTCCAAGAAAATAGACATCCAGGTTCTGACGCCGGCGCGGGAACTTTCTTTAGGATGTGGCGCACTTTAAATCTTGGAACTACCTTAGCCGTCCCACAACCGCTCAAGCGGTTACTACGAACCTAATTGGGGAGCTACTGAGTCTGAAGTCAGGCCCAGATTCTTGATCTGCGCGCCGGCGTCGCGTTCGCCCTGTCGCATGAGCCGGACGTGATTTTCCCGCCGGTAGGTGGTCATCAGCCCCACGGGCAGCGGCGCCTCGGGGGCCACGATGTGGAAGGTCTGCAACTGTGGGTGTTCCCCGCTCTGCCACTCTCGCTCGAAGAGGAGATAATCTCGCCAGGTGATCTCCGTCAACATCATGTCGAGGGCCGGCTCGAAGGAGGTCCAAAGCCGTTGGGGGATGGCGAGGAGCTCGTCGTCGATCCAGGGCAGGCGGGCTGCTTTCCACGTGCGGACCGGACGCCCAAGCCAGGGAGCCAGCAGCACGACGACGAGCTCCGTTGCGCCCAGCTCCACGGCCTTGCGGAAGGGGGTGTTGACCAGCGTGCCGCCGTCGACGTAGGGCCGCCGCTTGATGATCGTCGGCTCGTACCAGAGAGGGATACTAAAGCTGGCGCGCACCGCCTCTGGAGGGATCCCCCGCTTGTCGCGGTTGTTGTAGTAGACGAGCTGCCGTTCCTCTAGATCCACCGCCGTGATCCAGACCTCATAGGGAGCGTTGGGACCGTTGAGAATCTCCGGCAGGAGCCAGGGCCGTCCCGTCCACTTCCGGCTGCGGCCCAGCGCCGTCTCCAGGAAGGGGGTCGTGTCGAAGACGTGCTTGCCGCCGCGCAGCAGGTTGTCGATAAAGACGTCATCGGCACGCATCTTCTGGATATCGCCCGTCTCCAGGTCGAGCCAGCGCTCCCGCAGGCCCGAAAGGGGCAGGCCCGAACCGAGCGCCGCCGAGTTCAAGGCGCCCACCGACGTGCCCACAAGGATGTCCGGACGCCACCCCACGTGTTCGAGATGCGTCAGGACGCCCAGGTGGTAGGCGCCGCGACCGCCACCGCCTGAAAGCACCAATGCGCGTTTTGGTTTCTGTTGCATGACTCCTCCGTATGGCTGTCAGCGATCAGCCGTCAGCGATC